>Ga0209467_1000061_pt1 | contig 204832 bp, 190 predicted proteins | sample Higcelwee11metaG_FD_187175 | JGI IMG/M metagenome (GOLD analysis project Ga0209467, IMG submission 187175) | Freshwater pond sediment microbial communities from the University of Edinburgh, under environmental carbon perturbations - High... | ecosystem: Environmental > Aquatic > Freshwater >...
GTCTTTACTTAATGAAATTGATAGTGATACTGTAGCTTAAATTATTTGTCTGATGATCGGGGACTTATTTCTAATTTGCGAAAATATTTTGACGTTATCTATTTTATCTGCCGGTTATTATACATGGAAGATGTCTCTGCTTTATTCATACGGATTCACCACTTATCATCAGAATGGACTAAAACCTTTTCCGGTTTTCCCGCGACAATCATTATGTTTAACAATTCTGTAAATCCCAAATAATTATAATTATTGAAAGAAATCATCGGACTATATCGGACAGGTTATATTTTATTTCAGTAAATAATTTGTCAGGAGAATATAATCGTTGGACATCATTTCTTATACATCAATTTGGTAGTCTTTGATATTGTATACGATTCTTTCCCGTTATTAATAACTAATTCATATTCCAACGACAGCGGTTTTTTCAAAAAATATGGCTCTCTTGTTACTACAGTAATCATGGCAATATCATATATATTATTATCCTGTAAGAATTGGATCATATTATTTATTGATTTTGAACGGTAGACCGGATCATCCTGCATGCACTCATAATCACTATCATGCTCACAAAAGTCCTCTTTAGACGAATAATTCCAGAAGCGATTGAAAGCGTAATACTCTATAACTGGAACATTATTTCCTTTTGCATCCGTAAGCTTATATTTTAAATTTGTTATTTTGTATCCTTTTAAAATAGAGGCATTTTTATCATTTTTTTCAACAAAGAAGGTTGTCATATAATAATTACTTGAATCTGATTTGTCAATTGTATATGAAGGATATTGAGTATGACATGTATATTGATTATATAACAAAGTTATTTCAATTGATAATGATCCAATCTTTTCTTCATAAAAAGTTTTGTTTTCTTCATTAAAATAATAAAAATCAGGACGACCCATATCAAATAAAATGTTACAGGAGTTAATTATTCCGGAAAACAAAAATAATAGTAATAATTTCAAAATAGTACTTTTAGACACAAAACCACTCCTTTTCCTCTTCCGTTATATTATTCCATTTAGTCTGACAAATAACAGACAAGATTCAATCTGCCGCCAAGAAATTTTTATTATCGAAAATTTGATCAATCTGAGACTTAATACTGCGAGGTTTTTCGGAAAATAATACATCACGATTTGTAATGCTATACGCAATCCAATTCACAGAACCAGTTTTTTCCCGAATGCCACACCGTATTTGGACATACCAAAGTCAATTTACACACAAAGCGCCATAAAACACTTCTCTCTATGACGATTAAAATCTTTATGAGTTTTTTTTCGCAAAAGTCAAATCCAAAATAAATAAGTCTGCATCAGATAAAATCACATGCCCCCTCACCCAGCCTCCAGCTCGCCCTCTCCCAGAACGAAACACATACTGGCGAAGCCAATAAAGATAGTTCATCCCGGGAGAGGGCTTTCTATCAATATTTTAATGATATTCAGTAAAAAATGAATGATAGCAAGAAACATTTAATCGTCCGCTGAAAGCGGACACTAAGGCGGTACTAGAACCGCCATCAAGTCGCTTCAATATCCGACAGGAAGTCGGAATAAAAGCGACTCGTTATTTAAATATCATGAAGCAAAATCAGTTACGCGTTTACTGAGCGGAGCGAACAAAACGCGTAATCATATTATAAGATGAATGAGACTATGATAATCTAAGGTGCGCAAAGCACATTTATTTAAGATTATTGAGAGAAAAAGAATTTAAGGGGACTGGGGATATCCCCAGCGGCTTTTCTTTGCGGCTCTTTCTTTTTGCCGAAAAAAAGAAAGAGCCAAAACTGGATTTAAAAGGTGCTAAGCACCTTTAGAGTATGCCCGGCTTCCGGGCATTCCTTTTATTTTATTCCATAATAAATAATTTCTGCCCGTCGTCTATACCGCCGTGAATGATACCATCTTCAACATAAACGCCGAGTGTGCGGTGATTATCCTTGGTCATTCTCTTTAAACGCAATGCATCAAAAATCGAATTGTCATCGTATAAATATGAGAATACTGCAGGAAAAACATCCTGAAATATTTTAATATCGTATTTCTCTGCGGTGTTCTTTTCTGGCCATTTTATCGCAAGAAACATTCCGAATCTGTCCTGAATATCATATCTGTCAAGATCTGCCGCCTTAAAGTTTCCGCGGCCGCGGCTTAAACCGTAACCGGTTTTAGTCATAAAAGGCCCGTGATCACCTGCAAAAATTACAATCGCGTCAGGATTCTTTTTCATTATCTCTTCAACATTCAGGCGCATCTCTTCATTAGCATTATTTATTCTGCCGAGATAGCCTTCTCTCTCTTTTGACTGATCTTCTTCATTAAGTCCCTGACCGCTTGGACCATGTCCCGGATAACAGCTGTGGGAATAGAGCATCACAGGCTCAGACATGTTTCTGCCGATTGCCTTATTCTTCTCTTCAAGAAATGATTCATATTTGACATCTTCAAAACTTACAGTATCAGTAAACTCGCCCATTAGCACAGCTTTCACAAGAACCTTCGAATCCATAACGCCCTGCGGCAAAGGAAAGCAGTAATCACTTTCTATCTGGCTTATCGGAAGTCCGCGCAAATACCAGCTACTGTGATAAACGGAAAGTGTTTTATATCCCTGTTTGCGGAGCAATGCCTGAACAGCTCCTCCTCCGGCAAGATATCTTTTGTGGCGGTAAACTTCCCTGTCGATGTTAAACAGTTTTGAAAGAGACTGTTCAGTCGGCGCACCAAGTGAATAAATCCCATTGTAAACATTGAATCCGCTGTCTTTCAAAAATTTTATCTGATCTGCATTATCATATCCGTAATGCTTAAGCGTTTCATAATCGGCATATGATTCGAATATAATCAAAAGAACATCATTCTTTCGTTTAATCTCTTTAGTCTGAAGAAGCGTACTGACCTGAAATTTAGAATTTGTTTCGCCTGTTTCTTCAGCTGGTTTTTTAGATAAAACACCTGATATGGTATTTGCCGCAAAAAAAGCAACAACTGCAAGCACCGTGATCTTTGACGGAATAAGTTTGCGCAGAGAAAGCACAATAACCAAAACAAACATTACCAGCAGTTGAATTCCAATATCACCTTTACTATCCCATCCTCTTGAAGCAGAAACATAAGCCATCAGCATCAATGTACTTAGGAAAGCCAGTGCGGCAGTTATAATCAACTGTTTGGATGCTATCTTTGAAAGGAGAACAGGAACAACGATTCCCAAAAGCGCGATCGATATTGCAAATAATAGAAATATTATGAGTGAATTTAAAACAGTAAGTGATTCCTGGTTTGAAAGTATATACTGCGCTATCGGCGTCATCGGAATGAGTATAAGCGCAAAATCGGCAATTGAAAATTTTTCAAAACTCTTTTCAAAAGTATAAGCCATTCTTCTTGAAATGATTTTCCATATGATATAACCAAGAAGAAAAAAAACTGTAAACGGCAGTGATATATTCAGCATTTTAGAAGCAAAAACAGAGTTAATGCTCGATGGGAGGACAATAGAACACACGAGAGAATAAACAGCTATAATGCCAGAAAAAACCAAAGAATTCATCCAAAATCCGGACAAATTCCTCTGCATCAATCGTTTCTGCATCAAATCAAATTTGTTAAATATAGAAAAACCGCTCATCATCATCTCCTTTGTTCAACCTCAATTATTTTGCATTCTCGGAAGAAACCTCTTCTTGAAGAAACAGTTTCTGTCCATCATCCTTTCCGCCATGAATTATTCCATCTTCGACATAAATTCCAAGAGTCCGGTGATTATCCTTAGTCATGCGTTTCATTCTCAGTGTGTTAAACAACGAATCATCTTCATATAAATAAGAAAGAACCGCCGGAAAAACATCCTGCAGAATTTTTATATCAAACTTCTCGGCAATTTTTTGTTCAGGCCACCGAATAGCAAGAAACATACCGAATCTGTCCTGTATATCATAACGGTCAAGATCTCCAGCTTTGTATCCGCCGCGCCCCTTGCTCACACCATATCCGGTCTTAGTCAGAAACGGTCCGTGGTCTCCTGCAAATATTACTATCGCATCTGGATTATTTTTTATAATTTCCTCAACATCAAGGCGCATCTCTTTATTAGCATTTTCAATCTTAGAAAGATAATCCGCCATCTTTTTAGGCTGTTCTTCAAGGCTCATCCCCTTTCCGCTCGGGCTGTGACCGGGATAAGAACTCTGTGAATACATAAAAGCCGGTTCTTTAAAAACTTTTCCGATTACTTTCTTTTTATGTTCAAGATACGAGTTGTAATCTATTCCTTCAAAGCTGACAGCGTCGCTGAATTCTCCCTTAAAAATAGCTCTTAATAAAACTTCAGAATCCATCGCGCCGGAAGAAGCTGGAAAAGAATTATCGTAACGTATCTGACTCATAGGAAGACCGCGGAGATTCCAGTTATTATCAAATACTCCGTGAGTCTTATATCCCTGCGCAGAAAGTAAAGCATGAACTGTTGTATTTCCGGCAAGATACTTTTTGTGTTCCGACACGTCCCTGTCAATATTGAATGCCTTTGAAAGCGACTGCTCAGTAGGAGCTCCCAATGAATAAATTCCGCGGTACACTCGAAAACCGTTTGATTTCAAATAATCTGCGTGAGCTTCATTATCATATCCGAAAAATTTTAGTGTTTCATTATCTGCGTATGATTCAAAAATGATAAAAAGAACATCGTTCTTATGTTTGATATTTTTTCCTTCAAGAACTGATGTCACCTTAAAATCTTTTACTTCACCCGATTTGCCCACTGGAGATTTTTCTGTATCATCAGACATAACAGCTGTAACTGCGCTTACCGCAAAAAAAACTGTCATTGCAAGAACTGCAATCCTTGCAGGAATAAAACGTATAAGCGCGCAGATGATTATTATTAGAAGCATTACAATAAGCTGAATTCCGATTATGCCTTTTACGCTCCACGCGTTCATCGATGACAATGACGCCATGTTAAGTATCATTGAAAGAAACGCTATTGATGCAGTCATCGAAACTTTTTTTGAAGCTATTTTCGAAAGACAAACAGGAATAATTACTCCGCAGATGACAGTTAAAACAATAAAAACAGCAAATAGAATTACAGTTCCATTAATAGTTACAGAATCTTGATTTGACAATATGTACTGGGTCACGGGAGTCATCGGAAGAAAAATAAAAGCAAAGTCTGAAAGCTTAAACGGTTCAAACTCCTTTTCGAGAGAAAAAGCCATCCTCCTTGCAATAATTTTCCAGAGAATAAACAATATTGTGGAAAAGGAAGCAAGTCCGGCGAATATCCAAAACAGATATGAAGTAAAAAGCGCATTTACTCCTGAAGGAATCAATAGAGAACAAATGAGGGAATAAGCAGCAATTATACAGTTAAAAATTATTGCATTTACGAATAATGCAGACAAATTTCTCTGCATCATTCTTTTCATAAAAATATCTATATTTCCGGAAAAAGGAAAACTATTCATAAGCACCGTACCGTAAAATCAGATTGATTTAATTATCGACTGAATGAAATCAGCGGCACGTTTACCGGCTTCGCCAGGATGTCTAGCAAGTGCATCTTCCGCTTCTTTTACAACTTCGCCAAGAGCCTGTTTTCCGGAAATGCTAGAATTGATAAGTGAAACTATTTCAGAAATATCAGATTCAGTAAGAGTTTTTCCTATACGGTCAAGAAGCTTTATATCATAAGAATCGTCTTTTAAATCCATCGCTTCCCGGCCGCGTTTTTCGAATTGTGATTTAAATGTCAGAACCGGACGCTCGAAAAGAAACAGATAATCGAAAATGATTCCCGAAAAATCGCTAATCATAATATCAGAATGAAACATTGAATTCAGTCCGTCCTTTTCTCTGTCCCATTTAAGGTTTTCAGTTTCAGGAAAGTTTTTCATGAGTTCGTCCATAAGATTCTTCTCGGATATAAACGATTGAGGATGAGGTCTGACTATAATATTGAATGTGCCGCAGTCAGAAAGAGTCTTTAGAAGTTTCTGCCCGTACTTTGAAAGAAGGCCATGACTGCCCCATGTCGGAGAAACAAGAACCGTAGTCTTTTTTTCACCGAACATATTATATGCATATCCGCTGTTTTTAAGTTTTATACGAAGTTCATCAAGATATGTTGAACCGATCATTTCGACCTGCTTTTTCTGAGATCTTCGTTTTTCTTCAAGCTCGGCAATAATATCCCTGTCTGCAGTTCCGCCGACCAAAACGCTGTCAAAATAATCAAGAGAGAAAGCCTTATAGCTGAAGCATGTTCCGGTTGCGTGAGTTATGTGCGAATAATGTTTAACGCCCTTGCTTCTTTTTATCTGAAGAACTCCGAGTCCCGGAGTCGTCATAAGTATCATTTTAGCTTTCAGTTTATTGAGAACAAAAAACGCATTATGTCCTTCACCTATAAATTTCTTTTCAACATGAGCAAACTCATGCGCAAGACCCGGGTCATCATTGCGGCTGGTAAAAAACATAGTCGGAATACCGCGCGAATCAAGTTCACGCAAAATCGGATGAAAAACGTTCCAGTACTGTCCGCCTTCGGAATAAACTACAACATTATATTCGCGGTTAACATCCGGCATATCACTCTTCTTTCCGAGTGATTTCATTTTTCCGTAAATGAAACTTTTGGTAACATAAATAAGAATAGTAACCATCGCGATGATTACCGATACTATCATGCTTCCGGAACCCGGATCAAGATACGCATATACATTAGATGGAGTAACAGCAAAAAGAAGAAGCGAAAGTATTGTCAGATGATACATAAAAACCCCGGTATTTTGTATTGGTCGGCATCATCAAAGCGCTGGTGCCGTTTTTTTCTGTTTTTGCAGAAGTTTCACGAACACAACGCTTTTGAAGAAGCTGAAAATATTATTACATGTCCAGTAAAGCAGAAGCCCCGCCGGTGAATTATACAACAGAACAAGAAAAAGCACGGCGATTACATATATATTAATCCTCTCCATTTTCGAGAGCATTTTACCGTAAACAAAACTCGAAACAAGATTTATTGCAGTCATTAAAAAAGGCAGAACGTTCACACCTGCTCCGAAAAAAGGAAGAAGCATATCCGGATTTCCAAGGTCAGAAATAAACAGAAAAGAAACTCCCTTTATGGCGCTGTAATGCGAAAGGAAATGATATGTTGCAACAAAAAACGGAAGCTGAATGAAAAGACCCAGAAGGGATCTGAAAGCATATATCGGATGATAATTGTACTGCTTATGAATGTTTGAAATATAAAGATGAAGTTCATATCCCTTAAAAACACCTTTGTATTCATCGATTTTAGGCTTCATTTCCGCCTGAATATTTCTTTCACGCTGCTGAAGCTTTTCAGCATACCAGAAAACCGGAATCATTATAATGTTAATTGAAAAACTTGTAAGAATAAGCGAGAACCCCTGAGAGCCGATCAGTGAGTTGAAATGACCCGCCAGAAATTCCATCAATAATTCTATCGGATAACAGAAAATCATGTAAAATATGTTCAAAGTCCCACCTCTAATCAATCGAGAACATTTCTGCCGTAGGGATTACTCCGCACACCGCAGGCGCATTATTGACAAATTCTGTGCTGAATTTGTCAATAATATTAGCGCAAGCAGTTTCAGACACCGATTGAACGCATGTAGTCTTTCAATACTACAGTAAATCTTTTCATTTCTTCAGGTCTGATATCACCCATGTTGGCTATTCTGAACGTGTTAATATTACCGAGTTTACCCGGATAAATTGTAAAACCGAAACCGCGCGCATAATCATGAAATTTTTCAAAACAATATTTGTCAGTTTCGGGATTTAATACAGCTGTGATAAAATGAGACTGATGCTCTTCTTTTACAAGCATTTTAAGTCCGATTTCTTTTACAGCATCGACTAAAATATTCCAGCATTCGGTATAGCGTTCAAAACGTTTTTCTATTGTTTCAATTTTAGTTTCGATAACCGCCTGACGAAGCGCATAAAAAGTCTGAACCGGAGGAGTAAAACGGGTCTGTTTTGTTTCACAAAAATACTGATACTGATCATAAAGATTCAGATAAAAATTACGCATCGGCCAGCTTTTCTGTTTTTCAAGTTCTGTTTTTCTGCATGTTACAAAACTGATTCCGGCCATTCCCTGAATATGCTTGTTTGAAGTTGCCGCCATAAAATCTATACCTAGTTTTTTGAGATCCATCGGCATACCAGCGTAAGCACTAACAGCATCTACGATAGTTATCATGCCGTATTTTTTAGCCATCGGGCATATCACTTCAAGCGGATTAAGAAGCCCTGTAGTCGTCTCATGATAAACGATTGCAAGTGCTGAATATTTTCCAGATTTAAATTCTTCTTCAAGTTTCACTAAATCAATCGGCTCATACGTCGAACTCTTGAATACCGTCATGTCGATTTTATATATTTCAGCAATTTTAGCAAGACGGGCGCCGTACGAACCATTATCTACAACAAGAAGCTTTCCCTGCGGCGGAACACATGAAGAAACCAAAACCTCATCTGCGCCCGTTCCCGAACAGGTGAACATTACTGTAGTATATTCAGCAGTATCAGCAACAAAAGCCGTCAGGTCATTTGCCACATCCTCCATCAAATTTCCGAATTCCATTTCACGCGGACAAATGTCCGCTACTACCTGAGCATATTTAACGCTGTCTGTAGTCGTTGAAGGTCCCGGATTCAACAGCACCTCACGGCGAATTTCGTGAATCGCTTCATTTTCTTTAATGCGCGGCCACACATCTCTTACAGCACGGTCAAGCATTGCCTCACCGTCGATTTCGGTCCATGCATAATATTCAATACGTCGCATATATATGCGCTCTTTTTCTGCAACGGCTTCCATAGCGTGCTCATAATCGAGTTTCGGAAGTTCGGCGCGGTGAGACACATAATAATCATTCATCGCCTTAAGAGCGCTAAGTGAAAGTTTTGTTATTCCGACAAGCTCGCCGCATATTTTTCCGAGTCTGTTGTGATCTTTGCTAACTTTGAGGAGAATGCCGTCGCTTGCGCTTTCAAGATATACTTCATCTTCACTATTCGTCTGACCTGAAGCAAGAATAACGTTATGACGAGGATCATTGATGAGAACTTTAAGTCCGGCTTTATCATAGACTAGATCGCTTTCAAGAAGAAGAAAATCTCCTTTAATCAATGGAACGCAGACTTCAAGAGTTCCCATACTGCTTGTATTTTCGTAATTCTCGTTCTTTATAGTTGTAATACAACTGTATTTTTCAGCAAGACGGTCATACCATTCATTGCAGTGGCCTGTACCGATTATGATATGCTCTACACCCGATTCGATTAGCTTAATGACAGAACGCTCAACCATGGGAATTCCGTCAATTTCGATAAAACCCTTGGGCATACATGCGGTGCGGTTTCCGAATCTTGAACCGAGTCCGCCTGCAAGAATTACTGCTTGTTTAATCATTCAGAAACTCCATAAACGCTTTTTTATTTTCAGCAGGCGAAGAAGTCGGACGTCCGAGATCCTTACGCGCACCCTTTTTAATTTTAATTTCAATAAATGTAAGCTTCTTTCCAACGGTATCGCCGGAAAGTACTTTCTGAAGATCATCTATTGTAGAAACTGAAAAGATATTTTCATATCCGCAAGATTTAGCGACTCCGCAAAGATCAATATTTAAACCAACAGTCGGCTGACCTCCAACCGAATCATGAGCTCCGTTATTTAGAACTACGTGAACATAGTTTGGAGCTTTTCTGTTTCCGATTATGGCCATGCCGCCCATATGCATTATCGATGCGCCGTCGCCGTCGAGGCAGAACACAGTGCGTGAAGATTTATTCATGGCAATAGGGAGAGCTATCTGCGACGCGTGTCCCATGCTTCCAACAGTCAGAAAATCCGAAGCGTGTCCCATGCCGTGTTTTACTCTGAGCTCAAATAATTCACGGGAAGCCATTCCGGTAGTTGAAACGAAAACGGATTTTGCTTTCGCAGAAAGAATTATCTTTTCGATCGCTTCTTCCCTTGTCATTTCGGCTTCAACCGGGATGTTATTTTTGAGTTTATATTCGTCAAAAGAATCTTTTTTTGCTATTAATGCAAATGGTGTATTCTGTTTTGAGATATAATCATAGCATTTTTTAATCTTTGCGGCGATTTCATTTTCATCACCTTCAAGAATTTCATAAGGAATTTTCATCACGTCAAGAAGACCGCATGTGACTTTTCCCTGAGTCACATGCTGAGGCTCGTCATGAACACCCGGAAAACCACGCCATCCGATTAGAAGCACCATCGGAACAGAGTAAATTGCTCCGTCGGCTAATGAAAGCAGAGGATTAACTGTGTTGCCGAGTCCTGAGTTCTGCATATAAACGAGAGGAATTTTTGAAGTAGAAAGATAATGACCTGATGCCAGTCCGACCGCACATCCTTCATTTGCCGCGATGATATGCGAAGATTCAGGAGAATTATCGGTAACATACGCACAGAAGTTTTTCAGCAGAGAATCAGGAACCCCTGTAAAAAAATCAGTTCCATTATCTTTGAGTAATTCAAAAAATTTTTCAGGTGTAATCATATATAATCCTTATTTTGTTCCCGGAATAAGTTCTAGGATTTTCTTGATAGACATACACATATCATCAGCTTCAAGCGAGCGTTCTGATTTAAGAATTGTTTCCGCACATTTAAGCATTGCAGGATAAGATGCTCTGAGCATGTGGTTTGCATAAATAATCACATTCGCGCCCCACTCCGCAAGCTCATCTTCTGTAAACTGATTGTATGTTGTAGGAACGAGAACAATCGGAATAGTCTTGTATTCTTTACGGAAACGCTGGCAGAATTCTTTGATATCCGAGCCTGATTTATCCTTGCTGTGAATCATCACACCGTCTGCGCCTGCGTGTACGCTTGCAAAAGCTTTCTTCAAAGCTTCATCAACAGAACGTCCGGCGATTATCTCTTCGATACGGGCGATAATCATAAAATCCTTGGTAATCTGAGCCTTCTTTCCCTCGCTAATCTTATAGCAAAAGTCTTCTTCGGATGCGAGATCCTGTTTAACATCGGTTCCGAAAAGTGAATTCTTTTTAAGACCGACTTTATCTTCTATTATAACCGCAGAAACCCCGTTGCGTTCAAGTGTACGCACTGTAAAAACAAAATGTTCTGCTATTCCGCCTGTATCACCGTCATAAATAATCGGCTTAGTAGTACACTCAAGAATTTCAGTCAGTCCCTGAATTCTTGTTGTAAGATCGACGGCTTCTATATCAGGTTTGCCTTTATCAGTTGAATCCGTTAGGCTTGATGACCACATTCCGTCAAAATTGTGAATTCCGTCATCTTTCATAATTTCTGTATTTTCTATAATAAGACCGCTGAGACCCGAATGAGCTTCCATGATTCTGACGATTTTCTTTGCGGAAATCAGTCTTCTGAGAGACTTCAGCCTGACGTCGGGAGTCGTCCCGATCATTCTAGCATTGTCAACCAATGCGGTTGAATTAATTCCGCTGGTATAAGGAACTTCGATAACCTGACCGCCCCACTCTTTCATAACTTCAATTACTTCTTCGCGTATTTTTGAAAGGTAATTTGATTTCCAGTCATCACCGTGAATTATATAGTCGGGTTTGATTTTTCTTAAATTATTAACATAACTCCATTCTTCCTGAGGAACAACCTCTGAAACAAACTTGAGGTTTTCAACCACTTCTTTTCGCTGTTCATATGTAAGATACGGCAATCTTTTGTGTGAAACTATAGCTGAGTCCGTAAGAAGACCGACTATAAGATCGCCATATTTCGCGCCTTCTCTGATAATATTGATAATGCCGTGATGAATGATATCCCCCGTCATGCCGAGGTAAACTTTTTTAGCCATTTGCGGGCGTCTCCTGATAATCGGAATCGATAAAACAATCTGTTTTTCTTGTATCAACAGTAAAATTCCCACCGAATAATAGCGTCAATAAAAATATTTGTCCAAATCCTTGACGATGCGATCATAATAATAATATATCAAGTTATTGCTTGCAAAATTAAGCCCTATTTTTAGTATAATTTTTAGATACGGTATGATAATATTTTAAAATAAATTCAGCGCCGTTGCTTTTTCGAAGGAGGAGAGCTTATGGACAAAAATTTCCACAAAAAACTGATACGCCTTCCTCAACTCTTTTTATCCGTCATAATACTGCATACTGCATTGTATTTCTCAATTATTCTTTATTTAACAGGTAACTCCGACTTCAGCCGCATCATAAAGACGGTATCAATAGCTATTCCGCCGAATATAATTCTTTTCAGCGGACTTTATTTAATTCTTCATAAGAAAATCAAAAGAATACTTAAAAGGAATATTGACTGCGAATTCAGTAATGTTTCCAAAAACGATGAAAAATTTATAAACACCTATTCATTCAGAGGAAGCGCATTTTTAACGCTCTCATGCGCTGCAAGCCCGATTATAGCTTCTATCGCAGGATATGCATACGGTGCCTTTGCAACGCCGACAGAAGCTGCATATAATATCATGCTCGGAGAGCTTCTGACTATTTCTCTATGTACCTCTTTCTATTTTGTTTCAAAAATTAAGCTCTATCCGCTTGCTGGTTACATTAATTTCAAACCGCTGAAACTGCTCTACAGATTTTTGATACCTATTCTCGCATCAATTTTTCTGATTCTTACTCTCGTTAGCGCCCAGATATACAAAAACAACAGCACGAAAGTTCAGGAATCTTTTCAAAACGAATCAGAACTTGTTTTAGATAAGAAAAGAATATTCATAGACCTGCAATTACGGGGATTCATATCCGAATTATCAGCTTATTCGGCCGGAGCCAGAACCGAAATAGACAGAAAGACGGCATGGGATTTTCTCGAAAATGTCGGTGTAAGCGGCAAAAATCCCATGATTGAAATGTTTTTCATATCCGACAGCAAAGGCAGAATTTACACAAGCGCAGGAAGCGAATCCGACATTTCAAACAGAGACTATTTCAAAGACGTAATGAAAACCGGCAAAACTGTTATTTCCGAACCGCTAAAAAGCAGTGTCACACATAAGAATGTAATTGTCTGTGCTGTTCCGGTCAAACTTAATGGAAAAACAGCCGGCATTCTCGGCGCTACAATCACTCTGGATTATCTGAAAACAGAACTAATTGACAGCAACTTTCGCGGTGTCGACTTCATGCTTCTTTCAAAAGACGGAAAAATATTTATCTTCAGAGATGACAATCTTATAAATAAAATGATAGGAAAAGATATAACGGATAATGCCGAATTTAAAAATGTAAAAGCGATAATGGAATCTGTTGAGAAAAAATCTTTTCAGATTGTTTTTCAATCAAAAAGAAGCACAGCAATGAAGGTTACTCTCAAAGAAAGCGGAATGATTCTGCTTTTAACCGCCAATAATCAGCAAATGCTTGAAAGCTCTGACAAATCACTGATTATATTTATGGTTTTTATCATTCTGATTTCTATTGTAATATACTTTATACTCTGGAAAATAACCAGCCGCATTTCCAAACCCATTCACAACACAATTGATCTTTTTCAAGAAATCGCATCAGGAAACCTAACCGTAAAAAGCAATGATATCGTAAAAGATGAATTCGGTGAACTTATCAGAAATTTCAACATGTTTCTTTCAAAAATAAAAGAAGTTATGAACCGTGCACTCAATTCATCATACCAGCTTTCTGCATCTGCAGAAGAACTTTCTGCGACAAGCAATCTTCTTGCAGACGGCGCTCAGCAGCAGGCTGCCTCAGTTGAACAAAGCACATCGGCACTTGAAGAAATATCAGCTTCAATAAATAGTATCGCCGTAAGCGCCAGAGAGCAGTCAAAATTTGCTGATCAGACATACTCATCAATGGAAAATCTTAGAGCCAAGGTCAATGATGTCGCAAATAATTCAGAAGAAGCAATGACTACCGCGCATAAGGCTACAAATGAAGCCGAATCAGGAAACCAGCTGATGACTGATACGATAGAAAGAATGAACAATATAGACAGAAGCACTGCCGAAATCGCAGATGTTGTTGACCTAATCAGAGGCATATCCGAACAGGTCAATCTGCTTTCACTTAACGCGGCGATTGAAGCGGCTCGCGCGGGTGAACATGGAAGAGGATTCGCAATAGTTGCGGAAGAAATAACCAAACTTGCCGTACAGACCGCAGAAAGCACAAACGCTATCAGCCTTCTTGTAGAAACCGGCCGCAAGGAAGTCGAACTCGGAAGAAGTCAGGTACTGGCAACATCTGCCGCTTTAAAAAACATACTCGAATACATAAACAGCACTGAAGAAACTGTCCGAAAAATAACCCTGTCCGTAAAGGAACAGAATACGGCAAGTATAAATGTTTTAAATGACACACAAAGAGTTAAGGAAATGGCTGACAGCATATCAAAGGCAACATCAGAACAGTCCATAACGAATTCTGAGATGGTCAAAAACATGGACAAAATAAATGAGCAAACGCAAAGTGCCGCATCAGCCGCAGAGGAAATTGCATCTTCTGCCGAAGAAATATCAGCACAATCAACCTTAATGCGCGATCAAATGGAATTTTTCAAGGTATCCGAATAAGTCGGCCTGACTTAGTCGTTACCCGGAAATTACATTCAAATATCCGCCCAAAATTCTTTTTTCAAAGGAAACCAGTTTTGAAAAGAAAAATCAAAATTTTTACTTTTATCTCAATAATCATATTTTTTTCATTCATATATGATTCAAAAAGTTTTTCGCAGGATTTCTCAAGCCTTTTGTTTACAGCTACGGAACCATTTTTTCCGGATATTCGTTTTTCCACATCGGGTTCGGAGAGTAATCCCCATCTCATCCTGAGCTGGCCTTTCCATTTTGTGGTTCATGAATTCAGCTATAACACTTTTGATACTGTTTTCTTTGAACCACAATGGTCACATCGTCAAAAGAAAAAATCTTTCTTAGCCGGAACACGCTTTTGGCATAAATTTGATCAGGGAACTATCATTTTTGAGGGCGGCGGCTTTATATCGGAAAACAGCGAAAAAGGAGGTTTGGCCGGTATTGGAGCCGGAATAGGCGAATTTAACGCTCTTGTATTCAGGGGATATAAGTCAAACAAGGAAAAGAGATTCGATGTTTCACTTGATATTTTCTTTATCATTAGATAATCTAATTGCCACAGATTATCTAAAAATTATTAAAGACCGGTTACAGATTCAATTCGCCATGCTCCGTCAATTTTTGAAACTCTGAAACTTGCTTCATCACATAATGTGACTCCATTACCGGAAATTGAACAAATAAACAAAAATGATTCCGAGTATTTATATAAAGATCCACCTTTATAAGGGATTTTTTTTATTATACTTACTTCTATTTTCCGGGAGTTCGCATTATCCATCTTTTCTTTTAATTTATCAACATCTTCTTTATTTGTGACTATGCTATACTCCTGCATTTCTGGATATATAGAGCAAAGCATTTTAAGCTTAATAGCAGTATAAGGTTTTGAAAATTCAAAAACACTATAATACGGACTGATTCCTTCAAACCCCGGAAACCGCGAATACATGCTCATGTTCACATTTCCTAAACGCATTGAAACATCAAGCAAAGTGATATCATAAAGATTTTTTTTTAAAGGAAATAAGGAAACCGATTTCATTATATCATTGGAGTTAAGCGCATCTTCAAATAAGCGGATTGCAGAATCTGCGTCAGGAATAACTGTCTCTTCGAGATGAAATTTCCTGTCGAGATCCGCTTGAGAATTTGAACAACTTAACACAATCAAAAGCATTAAAAGACAGCGCATCACAGCCTCCTGAAATATTACCGGGTATTATGAAAAATAATTATATTTAGAGCTTTTATACTATTTGTCAAGAAAAAAACACCTATCCAATACAAATTGCCAGCTAACTCTTGAATTATTGAATTCTTCATGATTTTCCAAGCTACAACATCTATGACAGCCTTATTCAAAAACCACTCATCCCGCTAAGTATCCAATAGGCTCAATTTGCCGGAAAAACAGTATTTTTCAGTTACTTTCATTTTCAAGAATAAAGTAACTCAAAATTGGCGGAAACTTGTTGCTTTTTTTTTATACATTTCCATTATTCTACCGGGGTATTAAACATGGGAATCGTTCAGGTAATAGTTTTTTCTCTAACAGTCATTCTTCTGGCCGGATTCCTGCTCATTTTGAGAACGGTTCAACTCCCGGGCAAAATTAAAAAAGCAGAAGAACTTTTTCGTATTGGAAACGATTCCGAAGCCAGCGAAATTGTAAAAAGAATCCTAGAGCGGAAAAAGGATTACCCTCCGGCAAAATATCTCCGTGCAAGACTGCTTTTCAACCAAAAACAGTATCTTCTTGCGATATCCGAGTTCAATCAGATACTTCAATTACCCGAATTCAGCAAATTTATACGCGAACTGGATATCCACGTTGCTCTTGCCGAACTCTATAATCTCACCCATCAATGGCAGAAAGAAGTTGAAGAGTATAAGCTTATTCTTTCATTCGATCCCGAAAACATCGAAGCTAACCATCGTGTCGGAATAACACTTTACAAACAAGGCCGCTTCCGCGACGCAAGAGACTCATTGATGAAAGCGGTCGCGAAATCTCCGAATCTATGGGACTGTTTTCTTCCGCTCGGTATAGCATGCTATAATTTAGGAGAATACACAAATTCAGAAGAATTTCTTCTCAAAGCCGCCGAGAGACCTCAGCAAACCGGGATAGAAGAAGGATACTATTTTCTGGGTCTAATTTACAAAGGCAAAAAGGACTATGACACCGCAGTAAGAATGTTCGAAAGTGCCCGGAAAGACAAGAAACTTTACATTAAAAGCATGTATAAAATCGGTGAGATTTATTTCGATACCGACAATTTCGACAAAGCAATAGCACTTCTTGAAGAAGGACTCGGTTCCCTCAAAACAAGAGATGAGGACTCACTGACTTACAGATATCTGCTTGCAGAATGCTACGAAATGGAAAACAAGGTACAGGAAGCAGTTCATCACTGGGAAAAGATACAAAGTGAGCATCCGAGTTTCAAAAACACTCCGATGAAACTTGAAGAATACAAGTCAATCGTAAACGACGAAAGTATGAAAACTATATTCTCCGCAACAACGGACGATCTTCAGCCTCTACTTGCGGAAATTGTTTCAAGACTCAATTATAATATCATCAGTAAAACAATCATTAACTCAAGCCAGATTTACTTCAAAGCATACAACACAAAGAGAATCAACGAACCGCCGATTTTAATATTTTTTATAAGAACCACGCGCGAAATTTCAGAAAGCCAGATCAGCCGTTTCGCAGGTCTTGTTGCTGATGAAAAATGTAAAAACGGAATTTACATAACAACTTCAAAATACAGCCCGAAAGCCAAAAGCGCCGCTAATGCCAAGGGAATAGAGATACATGACCGTGATCTTATAATTAAAACTCTAGGGAAGTATAAGACAAAAAATTAACGCTTTAACATTTTATCGCGTCTAAAATTATAATTTATAGAAGGAAAGGCTGATGCGCTTAAAGATATAATTCCTTTCCTTCACGCGCCCCGTAGACACGAAGACCATTACCTGCGTGTTTTCTCGCTTCTTTGACCATTTTATCAATGTCTCTGTCAGTGTGGATGGGATCATGATGGAAAGCCGAAAGCGACTTTACACCGTATTCCGAACAGATTTTTACAACCTGGTTTATAGAAGAATGCCCCCAACCTATCTTTTTTGTATACTCTTCCTCTGAATACTGACAGTCGGCAATTACCATATCCGCATTTTTTATCAGATGCCCTATATTTTCCCAATTATACTGAGCCATATCCTTATTCGGCAGAATCTCATTATCGGTAAGATATGCAAGAATCTTTCCTTCATAAACGAGTCTGAATCCGAGTGAAAGACCCGGATGCAGCAGGTGGGTAAAAAGTATATCTGTCTCACCAATTCTGAACTGATTCTGTGTAAGTTCAAAGAAATTAACATCCGCTGCCAGTTCATAAATGGTAACGGGATGATATTCGCGGTGCATCTGAACCATAATCAATTTTTCGAGAGTGTTAACGGTATGACCACCGTAGAGATTTATCGTATTTCCGGGAATGTATATATGTGGAAGAAAAGGAAATCCCTGTATATGATCCCAATGAGTATGGCTTATGAGAATATTGATGTCAATGGGCTTATCACCGAACTCTTTAAGAAGGCTCATCCCAAGTCCGCGTATGCCGGTTCCGGCATCAAGAACAATTATTGAATCACCGCACCTGACTTCTACACATGAAGTGTTTCCGCCGTATTTATAATATTCTGCACCCGGAACAGCTATAGAGCCTCTTACGCCCCAGAACTTAACCTTCATTCCGCCATTGGTTTTTCCAAACATATGGATACCGCCCCGTCAGTTAAAATCAGTAATAAACCACGAGTCTTCCGTCCCGCTTAAATTTCTCAATTCTGCCGTTCGAGTCTATTTGGACAGACAGAATAAATTCCGCAAGCAGTTTTCCATTAATCGGCTCAACTCTTTGAAAAAGTTTGTCATAATAAAAGTTTTCGAGTAACCCACCCAAATTAGAGAATCCCCAGATAATTCCGTCATTCATCTCTATTCTATCTGCCGGATATTCTTTTCCGTCAGTCTTATTGATAAATGATACACTTATCATTGATTTCTGAGCATCTTCAGGCACAATAAAGAAAAAACCGGCAGTATCACCTTTGAAGTATATAGCATTAAAGAGTGCTTTGTAATCATTTTTCACATTTAATGCACTGGAAAAATCTTCTTTGAAGTTAAATTCCAATGTTGAAGACATATTCCGGGCAAACGATTTCGGATCAGTACTGAAATAGATCGAACCATATCGATTAGAGCACGAAAGCATACTAAACAATAAAATATTAACGAGCAATTTCAATTTTTTTCCAACTGTTCAAAAGAAGATAATCTTCATTCGTAATCAGAGAATATCTATTTATATATGTGTTAAACTTATTTATAAATGATTCCGTAAAAAATAATCTGCCATTTTTCGTAAAAATGCTTTCACTGAAAACATCAGTATCAACGGCTACATCTACATCATTATCTTTCATTAGTCTTACAAATATTACTTCAAAAAGATCAATCCCTTCTCTAAGCTTAAGAGCGAAAGGATCCAACAAAGTAAAAGCCGCAGTAAAATAGGCATATCGAATAAAACGGAATATTCCCTGCGGTAGCGAAAATGTGAAGTCTCCCAAGGAATCAGCTATAATTTTGTCATATATTTCTATATCAATATCATCAAAAAGCGCATATGTGAAAAACCCCTCATCCTGACTTTTATGCGACACTTCTTTGAAAAGCGGAATTGTTCTGAATTCACTGATATCATCTTCAGACGGATAAACAGGCAATATATATGATTTATAATAAAATCTGTCAGTTCGGTAGGACGGATAATAAAAATTATCTCCTTTTTCTAACATTGAATCGGGATTTCCTGAAAACTTAAAATCTATTTTAAAGAGATGAATGAAATCAAACAGTTTACCCTTATATTTTTTTGCGAAATGAATAAAAAGAGTTTCCGCAGCAGGTTTCGGATCAAGAATTACCGAATAATTATCCAAAAACTCAGGTATAATTCCGCAGATTCTTTCAGAAAGCATAATTTTCTGTTCTCGGCTGATTCCATTAACGGAAATACGCGGAACTTCGATACTGCTTTTAAACTTGTAAAACTCGTTTTTTCTTTCGTTAAGCAGAACTTCGCCAGAAGTATTTTCTTTTCTTCCTTGATCTGCCGCTATTATTATAGATTTTTCTGATGTCAATGAATACCTTCCTTGATTATTATCGATTTTAATCAAATATCTTCAAGACATTTTCTTGACTTAATTTTAAAATGAGTTAAGATATTCTGTACTTAATGGCTTATGCCGAATTTTAAGAAAAAAGAGCTTTAAAGATGGCAAATGAACTCGTCAATGTGGGTGTCGCCCAGCTTAAGATCGGATCTTCTGAACAGATGCTGAGGACAATACTCGGAAGCTGCGTTGGAATATGCATCTACGACCGCAATAAAAAGATCGGCGGAATGGCTCATATCCTTCTGCCTGAAGCTTCTGGTTCTAATCAGGTTGAAAAATATGCCGATACCGCGATACCGGCACTCATAAATCTTCTGCTTAAGCAGGGATGTACTAAAGAATTCATGAGTGCGAAAATCGCAGGCGGCGCTTCGATGTTCAAATTCAAGATCAGCACAGCTCTTGGTCAGATCGGAGAAAGAAATATCGAAGTAACCAAAGATATTCTAAAAAAATCCGGAATCCCGCTTCTTTGCGAAGATACCGGAGGCAGCACAGGAAGAGTAATCGACTTTTTCCTCAACGACGGCCACTTGAAAGTTAAAGCCGGCGGCGTTGAACAAAATTACTATAAAGTATAGCGGAGTTATCCGATGCAGGAACAGATTAAACAGCGTTTGGAAAATATAATAAGCACCATGACACAGCTTCCGTCAATTCCTGATGTGGTAAGCCGGATCATAAACATGGTCAATGATCCCAATGTCGATTTTAAGGCAGTTGCCGACGAAATCTCGAAGGATCAGTCTCTTACTACCAACATTTTAAAACTCTGCAACAGCGCTTATTTCAGCAAGGGAAAAGAAATTGTATCGGTTGACCGTGCAATCGTAACTCTCGGGCTCAAAGAGATAAAAGATATTGTTGTTCTGGTTACGTGCAGAAACGTGCTCGACAAACCCATTCTGGGATATGACCTTGCGGCCGGTGAAATGTGGACTCACAACCTTACAGTTGCAATACTTGCAAAAAAAATGGCAATTGACATTAAAAGAAAAGATCTGGCGGACATTGTCTTTACTGGCGGAATTATACATGATGTCGGAAAAACGGTACTTGCACTATACGTAGCCAATACATTCAAAGAGATTATGAAAGTAACCCAAGAAAACTCAATCACATTCATAGATGCTGAGAAAGAAGTAATGGGTTTCAATCATCAGGACATCGGATTAAAGATTCTTGAAAAATGGAAATTTCCGGATTCACTAAAGGCTGTGGTAGCACATCACCATAACCCCGAGAATTCACCGAAAGAATTCTATAAAGCAGTTTCCATTGTTCATGTCGCAAACATAATAACTCTTATGGCAGGAATCGGTATTGGAGGCGACGGACTATATCATTCATTAAATCCTGATGCGGTTAAGGAAACGGGAATAAGCGATGCCGATCTCGAGAAATACTATTCAATTGTTCCGGAAATAGTCAAACAGGCAAAACAGATATAGCCGAATTAATTCCTTGCCAAAAAATAAGCCTTCTTTGAGTCTGAGAAGGCCGAAAGGCGGAATATTAGAGAAAGAGGTTTAAAATGATTAGTTACAAAGAATTGGGTCTTTCAAACACAAAAGAACTATTTCAGAAAGCAGTAAAAGGCGGATACGCGATTCCGGCTTACAATTTCAACAACATGGAACAGATGCAGGCAATTATTCAAGCCTGTGTTGAGACAAAGTCACCTGTAATCCTTCAGGTTTCTTCAGGTGCAAGAAAATACGCCAACTCAACACTTCTCAGATACATGGCTCAGGGAGCAGTTCAGTATGCAAAAGAACTCGGTTGTGAAATTCCGATCGTTCTTCATCTTGATCATGGTGATACATTTGAACTTTGCAAAGATTGTATCGACAATGGATTTTCATCCGTAATGATCGACGGTTCTCATCATTCATACGAAGAAAACATTGCTCTTACAAAGAAAGTCGTTGAATACGCACATGCTCACGGCGTTTCAGTTGAAGGAGAGCTTGGAGTACTTGCAGGAGTTGAAGACGAAGTATCATCTGCAGTATCACATTACACAAAACCTGAAGAAGTTGAAGATTTCGTAAAAAAAACAGGTGTTGACTCACTTGCAATCTCAATAGGAACTTCTCACGGCGCAAACAAATTCAAACCAGAACAGTGCACACGCAACGCAGAGGGAATTCTTGTTCCTCCTCCGCTAAGATTCGACATTCTTGAAGAAATCGAAAAAAGAATACCTGGTTTTCCAATCGTTCTTCACGGTTCATCTTCCGTTCCTCAGGATCAGGTTAAAACAATCAATCAGTACGGCGGAAAAATGGTTGATGCTATCGGAATTCCTGAAGACGAACTCAGAAAAGCTGCAAAATCTGCTGTTTGTAAAATAAATATCGACTCTGACGGACGTCTTGCAATGACTGCCGCAATCAGAGAAGTTTTTGCTACAAAACCAAGTGAATTCGACCCTAGAAAATATCTCGGGCCAGCAAGAGACGCTCTTAAAGATCTTTACAAAAAGAAAAATATCAACGTTCTCGGTTCTGCTAATCAGGCATAAGGAATTATAGAAGCGGAGAAATCCGCTTCTCTTTTATCGTGTTCAAAAAAATAATATTTAGATACAGTCTCAGAAAAAGATATTCCGCAATTCTTACGGATACAAAAAAACATGTATCCGAATTATCAGAAAGAATCGGAGAACGTTCTCTCGCCCAACTCAACAATTTAAACGCTGCTGCAGACTATATTTCAGAAACATTTAAATCATTCGGCCTTAAGGTATACGAAGATGTTTACACAGTCGAAGGAAAAACCGTTAGAAATGTTTACACCGAAATACCCGGAGTAAAAACTAAAGATATAATTCTTATCGGAGCACATTACGATACTGTTGAAAACAGCCAGGGAGCAAATGATAATGCAAGCGGCATTTCTGCTTTACTTGAAATTTGCAGATTAATGTCGGAAAAAACTCCAAAAAACACTCTTCGTTTTACGGCTTTCACACTCGAAGAACCGCCTTTCTTTTCAACAGATAAAATGGGCAGTTTAATTCATGTTTCAAACTGCGACAAATCAGGAAAAGACATAGCACTCATGATTAACCTCGATATGCTCGGTTATGCCGGGATGTTTACAAAGCAGAATTTTCCTGATGACAACATGAAGGGGATTTATCCTTCAAGAGGAAACTTTCTTTCGATTGTATCCCTTCCTTCATGCGTAAAGGCTGTCGACATATGTGCGAGAATATTCAACCGTCATGCTCCAAAAAATATTATTTCTGCAGCATTACCCGCATCATATGGCGGGGTATCCGAATCTGACCATATTTCCTTTATCAGAAACGGAATTCCAGCTGTCATGTTCACAGATACCGGAATGCTTAGAAATCCGAATTATCATTCACCGAACGACAGCCCTGATACAATTAATTTTAAATTTTTGTCTGAGAACGTGTATTCTATTTATAAGGTAATAAAAGAACTTTCATATAGAAACTTAAGACCTTTGAGGAAGAATCTTTTCAGGATCTAACGGCTTACCGCTCTTGCTTATCTGAAAATGAACACCGCCCGAATCCCTGTTGATTACTCCAATCGCGTCTCCTTTGCGGACACTGCTGCCGGGCTTCAATTCAACCGGGGTAATCATAGAATAAATACTCAAATAACGCCCTCCGTGAGAAACTACCACATAGTTGCCATAACCGCGCATGTACCCTATTTTTACAACTTTTCCGTCACATGCACTGAAAACTTTGCTTCCCGGATTTGATTTAATGAAAATTCCTATCCCTTTTGAAATATCGGATTCTTTAGTGACAGAAACAATTTTTCTTACCGGCCAGGAGAAATCAGAATTTTGGCTTTTAACTGGTAATACCGCAGCATTTTTACTTTCGCGAATCTTATTTTCAGCTACTGGGTCACTTTCAGATAGGGATAATTCAGATAATGGAATCTTAAGCTTCATTCCAGCTTTAATAACTGAATTCGAGTACAAATTGTTACTCTTATTAATTACAGAAAGATTTAGATCGTATTTCCGGGAAATTGAGTAAAGAGTTTCTCCTTTCTTAACGGTATGAATTCTAAATTTTCGTTTTGACTGTCCAGATTCGGGTGTTGAGACATAATCAGAGGAAGTCTTCTGAATTTGGCCTGCCCTGCCGTATATAACGAGAGGAAATATGAGAAAAGCAGTTAAAATACCTTTTTTCATACGCAACCCGATGAGCATAAATCACCCTATTCTATGTATCGGATCATAGCGTATTAATAGTTAGCTAAAAAAAAATTGCTTGTGTTTTTTTTTTACTGATTTTTTATTCCCACAGGTGGGGATTATATGTTTAAAAAACAGGCAGCTTTTGCAGCCTTAATGCTTTTTATGTTTTACGGCAACACAGTTAATGCTGAAAACTTTTTCTCAACTTCCGGATCGGCCATCAAATCCACAAACGGCAAATTTTATGCCTACATCAATTTTCTTTTTTATAGCAATGTATATTTTGTAAATCTGATACAGCCGAATTCTGTTTCTCACAACGATGTTCAGAGTGATTCATTAAAAATCCGAGCTTACCAAAACTACATCCGCACTCTTCGTGATGATAATCTTAAAAATGACGCAACCATTCTGCTGAATCTCTACAAAAATCCGTCACAGTTTGATAAGCAAAAAATTGATCAGATTGCCAAAAAACTCGAAAGCAGAAATATAGTCATAAGCTTTTCAATTGATGATGATCCCTTCAGAAAAATTAATCTTAACTACTGTATTTATGGAAAAAAGAAAATTTTACTCGTCACCCATCCTCTTTTTGAATATTCAGAAACTATTTACAATATAATTCCGCTGATATCATATCCCGAGATATCAGTCAGCAACTCAATGACATACGATGACATCATATATGTCAGCGAGGAGGAAATAGCTAACGATTCAGGAATTGCGCAGAGAGTTCTTGCCGGCAAAAACGTAAGTGCCTTTCTTTTTAATGGTGCTAGAGTAAATTCTGAAATAACATACTGCCTTCGTAAAGCCTTCAGCGGAAAAGAAAGCGAAATTATAAAAGACATGACCCGCATGTTTGAAATACACGAACTCAGTCATAAAATCCTATACAATAAATATAAAATTCAGGATCCGGTCACTCATGAAGAATTCGCTCTAAGCAGCACTATTTATGACAATCCGTTTCTTGGACTTGCAATCATGTACAGTTATCTTGATTACGATAATCTGACTCAGCATAAACTTGCGGCTCTAAATTACATCCGTTATATAGCTAATCATTCAGGTAAAAGCAGTTTAATGGAAAAACCTGAACATATTGCAAAAGAATTTTCCGCAGAAGAGCTTAAAACGATCAGCAAAAATCATTTTGACTCGTTGCGTCAGGTTCTTAAAATCAAATAGATTTTTTCTTACAAATCAAAATTTATTTTGACACACTCATTCACTTTATGCGTACATGAATTATTTTTTTACTGGATATTCTATGAATAACTTATTAAAAGCAATTTCGGTTTCTGTCATCACTTCATGCGCGGCAATTATTGCTTTTTTCTTTATAAGAGCAGATTATATTCATGAATCATATATGACTCATCTTTCATCTCTCAATCAATCGCTTATTTCGGAAATTAAACCATTTCTTGAAGGCAAAACAAAGGATGAAGCCGAGTCCGCTCTTAAATCAGCCGCCTCTTCTAAAAAAGAAGTGGCTTTCATAGCACTGACTGATATGCAGAACAACTATCTTGGCGGTTTTTCTGGTCTTACGCAGAGTGAAAACAAAAAAGGATTTTCGGATTTAATAATAAGCGACATCAAAAACGGTAAACTTTCTGCCAGCAAAGTCGAATCAAAATACTACGGTTCCGAAAAATTTTATTACATAAAGCTTAAAGGCGTCAAGTTCGCATTTTTTGTCGTATACAGATATAAACTCCAGACAAAATTGATAACAGAAATTCTTATTGAAACATCCATAATAATATTAATCATTTTCATATCGGCGTTCACCTTTTTTTATTTTTTTAACAAAGCACCTCAGACACAAACAGAGGCGGAATCATCTGTTTTACACGAAAATCCAAAAGAAACTCAGCGTCGGATCAACAGTTTCGAGAAACTTCTATCTAAAAAATTCAGCGAAGCCTGTCAGACTCACTCATTTGAATCATTCGCTTTTTATCATTATGACAGAGAACAATTTAATCTTATAAAAAAATATTCCTACAATTCAGGTATTCTCACCAAGCTTGATGCGAATACCCCGGAAGCCGAGAAACGCAAAGAAATAATCTCTGAACTTAAAAAAGGATCCCCTATAATTAAAGGACGTTCAAAAAACGCATATATTGCGGTAATAGAAAATAGAAATTTACTCGGAGCGGTTTTAGTTTCTAAAAACGGGACTATTACAGGAACCGAGATTTCTTACATGAAAAATCTTTGCAGAGACATCGCCTATAATATCATCAAATGAGTTTTTCTGTCAGATAATAGATTGTATCATTTAAATAAAACAAATTGTTAAAAGCTGTGATCACATCTCCGCTTTTAACTTCAATTCTGCCTGAGTCAGAGGCGGATTTAACTCTTTCAAAAAAAGATTGAGGAATTGCCTCTCCAAAAATATTTTTCATTTTAGTGATAGAAATTCCATCAGCTAGACGAAGTCCGGTCATAACATACTCTGCCGCAGCAGACGACAAGGAACGTTCATCAGCAATAATACTTTGCGGATTTAAAGAATACATCCGGTAATCATCCGTTTTATGCCATCGCTTTCCGTCAATAAACGAATGTGCAGCAGCACCGAGACCGAGATAATCCTGCCAAGTCCAGTATTTCATATTATGCCTTGAGATTTTTCCGTCTCTTGCAAAATTTGAAACTTCATAATGGGTATAGTTTTTCTCTTTTAATCTTTCAATAACAGATTCAAAAACATTTTTCTGATATAAATCATATTTGTCCGCATCATTAAAACGCGTAAAAAGCGGTGTTCCCTCTTCAACACTGAGCATATAGACCGAAATATGATCTGCATTCGTTTCTGATAGAATATCTACTGATGACAAAACTGATTCTTTATCAATATTTGAAACTCCAGCGATGATATCAGCAGAAATATCAAGATAATTACAATTGAGAAGCTTAATTACATAGTCAGGATGGCTGTATTTTCTGCCTAAAAATTTAAGTACATTTTCATCAAAAGACTGAACTCCAAGCGACACACGGCTGCATCCAAAATCAGAAAGCTTTTTGAAATCATCAATACTTGAGGAAGAAGGATTGCATTCAACTGTAAATTCGTAATCAGATTCAATTCTAAATGAAGAAAATATCTTATCAGATACTTTCTTCAACAATGGAATACTCATCGAAAGCGGAGTTCCTCCGCCAAAATAAACTGTGTCGAAGGATTTGTCTGAATATAATGAAGCATTATATTCGATATCAAGCATAAGTGCTTCATAGTAACGATTTAAATCAGATAAAGCTGTGCCTGATACAGAATAAAATGAACAATAGTCGCACTTTGAAAAGCAAAAAGGAAAATGAACGTAAATACCGCCGGGCATCAAAACCCGAAATTTACAGGGCAAACTGTTTTTGCTGTAATTTGACCCTTTATATAATTTGCAGCTGCTGCAAATGAGGCATTCGTGTTTGAAAACATAAACAATGTCGCGGGATGCTGTTTAAATTTTGAGAACAGAAATGGATTTCCGGAATAAACAAACGTCACAAAATTCTTTGAACTTAGCTGAATAATTCTGTCCAGAAGAGCTTTATTTACAGAATGAGAATAAATATAAATCTTTCTTCCGGATGTATTAGAAGAAAAGAATTGAGACGATGTCATAGCAGTAAAATTCTGTACTGGAAAAAGAGAATTGAAATATGCATTATCAGAAACAATAATAATCTTATCATCTTTAATTTCGGTAAAAGTATTGTTTCCGAAAAGATATAAAGCCTTCTCCGAAATAAGACGGTTCACCTCATCAGCTTCCGTGTTAGGAAATATGTAGTCATCAGAATTCATTGTACAAAACTTTCTTTTAGTACGTATTATTCTTATTACTGATTCATCAATTCTTGATTCGGGAATCTCTCCTTTTTTTACAGAATTGCAAAGAGCATAAAATATCTGGTCTGCCCGGGATGATGTTGTAAGCAGAATATCCACTCCGGCCTTTACGGCTTTTACTGCACTTTGTCCTATAGTAAGATGCTGGGAAAGAGCACCCATTTCCAGATCATCCGTAAAAATGAGTCCTTTATATTTCATCTTATCACGCAGAATTTTTTTAAGAAAGTATTCAGAAAAAGTTGCGGGCTCAGAAGATGATAATATTTTAGGATATGAAATATGCGCGGTCATAAATGAGGAAACATCAGAATCAATTGCCGCACGAAACGGTTTAAGCTCAAAATTTTCAATTTCTTCCATGGTTGAATTTATTTCAGGAAGAACCTTGTGTGAATCTTTTGAAGTATTTCCATGGCCCGGAAAATGTTTTACCACCGCGGCGCATCCTGCCGACTGAAGACCTTCGACATAAGCCTTTACCTGAGCGGATACTTTTGCCGGATCAGAACCAAATGAACGTACATTTATTACAGGATTATCCGGATTATTATTTATATCTGCAACAGGAGCCAGATTCATATTAAGTCCGAGAGATTTCATCTGCATTCCGAGATGATATGCCGCCTTTTTTGTCAGAGCCGGATCATCTGCTGATCCGGAGGCAATTGTTCCGGGAAACTGTGTTACCCCGTCTTTAATACGTACAACAAGCCCGCTTTCCTGGTCCGTGGAAATAAAAAGCGGAATTCCGGTCAGATCAGATGAATTCTTCTGCATCGCTGAAGTAAATCTTTTAAGCTTTGCGGCATCACCTATATTATAGCCGAAAAGAATAATCCCGCCAAGACGGTATTTTTTTATTATGTTATATGAATTATTATTAGCCGCATCGTTGCCGGAAATACCTGTCATCATCATCTGACCGATTTTATCTTCAATAGACATCTTCGACACAAACTCTTCTACAGTCTCTCCGCTCTTTTGAGAAAATGACACTGATGAAATCATCACAGCAAATAATACAGCTATTTTTAAACGCATTGCAACCTCTTTGAGTATAAACCTGATAAACTGCCAATTTCAACTGTCAAACAATTTTAAGCTCTTATTGTCCGGTAAATTCCGTAATTTTAACACTGTCCGCTGGCATAACAGCTATTTCATTTCCGTGGCTATTCATAAAAGCATATTCTCCGGCAAATGAATAATCTTTTTCTGCTGAAAAAATATTAACAGAATCTATTTTCAAATCCGAAAATACAGATGCAGAATAAATACCGTTTTCTGAACAGAACGATTTAATTCTTTCAGATGAGTATCCGGAATAATGAATAATAATTGCGATATCTCTCATATGAGATAGAGCTTTTTCGAGATCATAAGAATCATATCTGCCGTAATCGAAATTCAAAAAAACAGCATCTCTGCATTCCGGAAAACATTTTCCGGCAAGAACGCGGAATTCATTATTATCGGGAAGTATTATCGCGAATTTTCCGCCTCTAAATCTTTTAAGTCTGAATTGATCAGCACGTTTTAAAGCATATTCTGTATTAAACTTAAATCCCGGCATACCCGCTGGAGGATCAATAATAACAGCGTTTTGCGGTATCGCGGGATTTTCCGAAATATTAAAAGCATCCCCTCTGATAATTATTTTTGAACAACCGGCATCTGATAAAGAAACAGTTAATTCTGATAATGAAGCTTTTTCCGAACAGGCATATATAAAATTTCCGCGATGAATATTTTTCCCGATAATCAATGAATTAATTGAAGAATCAGCACTTCCGGGAATCACGGCAAATCCTATCAGCGATTCATCTTTCACAGAACATGAAAACATAAAACAGCACAAGAACAGCTTAAAGTAGTTTAGAAAAAATATCACCTTCATCTTCAGTCCTCCTGAATCCCATTTTTCTGAGATAACGAAGGTGATTCTTACCGTAAAGCGGAGTCCTTAATTCGCGGCATCCCCTGTTTCTGAAATAACCGAGTGAATCGCGGTAAATAAAACGTCCGATTTTCATATCGCGGTACCTCGGAACAACGTAATCAAGATGTACAAAGAATAATCCTCCCGGATTTTCTTCATAAAAAACAATGCCCGCCGGAACAAGGTCACGGACAATAAGAATCACTTTAGTACTCTCATCAGTCCTATACGTAAATCCGGGATATAATTTCGCGATATCCGCACCAAAAAATTTAATAAAATATTCAAGATACTGAGAATCGTGGGAAATTTCGACAATTGAGAAATATTCTTTCTTAAAAATATAGTGTGAGAGAAAATATATATCTGCAAAAACTATCAGTATATTCAGAACTGATACAGGATATGCCTCAATCATTATACCGTATACAGAGAATGCCAATGCTCCGATAAGGTTAATAAGACGGAGCTTGAATGCCGAGTTCATGAAAAGAGAAACAGCTACAAGAATACTTGCAGAATATCCGATTATTGAATAAATTGAGTCCATCCGTCCCCCCAGGCATGCTAATCTAATGAATCAATTGATCAAGAAATATTTCTTTACATATAGCATGCTTTTTCTCTAATAACTCTATGAGCATCAGAGAAAATTTTGACTCTATTTTCGAGTCAGCCGTCAAAGCGGCTCTTTCATCAGGAAGAAAATCTGATGAATTCAAACTGCTTTCTGTAAGTAAAACTTACGGCGCAGATACCGTTCAGGAAGCCGTCGATTCTGGCATATTTCTTTTCGGAGAAAATAAAGTTCAGGAAGCAAGAGATAAAATACCTCTTTTGCGCGGAAATTTTGAATTTCATCTCATTGGTCATCTTCAATCAAATAAGGCAAAAGACGCAGTAAAACTATTTTCAACAATTCATTCAATCGATAAAATCACTACTGCCGAAAAACTTGATACAGAAGCTGAAAAAATCAACAAGACAATAGAAGTTCTCGTTCAGGTCAATACCAGCGGTGAAGATTCAAAATCAGGCGTTATTCCCGACCTCGCTGAAGAATTATGCTCACAGATAATGCTTTCATCAAACTTAAAACTTACCGGTCTCATGACTATAGGTCCCGCTGGAGGAAGCCTTCCGGACGCAATAAAAAGCTTCTCACTTCTTCGGAATCTCAAAGAAAAAATAAACTCATCACTTTCAATAAATATGGCTGAACTTTCCATGGGAATGAGCGGCGATTACATTGAAGCGATAAAAGAAGGCGCAACCATAATCAGAGTCGGCAGCGCAATATTCGGAAAAAGGAATTACACAAATGGATAAAAAAATTGCAATTATAGGTCTCGGCAACATGGGCTATGCAATAGCTGCCGGACTTGCAAAAAACTTTCACGGTGAAATCATCGGATTCGACAGTTACCCGTCTGCAGTTGAGAACTTCAAAGCAATACCGGCTTCGTCAGCATGCACTCTCTCAAGTGCTTCTAGCGAAAAAGAAGCTGCGGAAAAATGCGAAATAATCATTTACGCACTAAAGCCCGATGTAATTCTTAACATCATCCGGGAAACAGGAGAATTGCTCAAAGGCAAACTCGTAATATCAATTGCTGCCGGAATCACACTTGATTCAATAACAAAAGCACTTCCTGATGCAACTTCAGCCGTAAGGGTAATGCCGAATACTCCCGCTTTAATATCTGAAGGAATGAGCGTACTTTGCAAAAATGCTTTTGTAACAGAAAAACAGATGACAAGCGCAGAAAATATATTTAAAGCTGTGGGCAAAACACTGATTCTTCCCGAAAAACACATCGATGCCGTCACGGCAATTTCGGGATGCGGTCCGGCTTATGTTTTCACCTTCATTCAGGCATTATCTGATGCCGGAGTCGCTCTCGGGCTTGCCCGCAAGGATGCCCTTCTTCTTGCCTGTCAGACGCTTAAAGGTGCTTCAGAAATGACGATACTGAGCGGAGAAGAGCCTATTTCTCTTAGAAACAAGGTAACATCTCCCGGCGGTAGCACAATTGACGCCGTACATGTTCTCGAAAGAGCTGCTTTTTCGGGAATAGTTATTGACGCGGCACTTAAAGCATGCGAAAAGAGTAAAAAGCTCGGGGAAAAATAGTGAACGGATTACCAATTTCATACTACAATCTCAGACGTGCGTTTTTCTTCTTTAAGATTATTTTCGTGCTGTCATTTTTCGTTGTCGCGGGCGGGAATATTTACAATTCAGTTTTAAAAAAAACAATTAAAGTATCAGAATCCGGTCATATTTTAAAAGACGGTTTTGTCCTCTTCACCGACAGAAAAGAATACATAGAAATACTCAAAAACTACAAATACGATACAGGAACGAAAATAAAGTTTCATGTAATGGCAAAAGGAGAATCATACTGGGATGTCGCGGTAAGAAACGGTATTACAGTTGAAACCCTTATTGCAGCAAATCCCTTTATAACATCTCTCCTTGCCGAAGAAAATATCGAAATAGCTATCCCGGAAAAAAACGGAGTGCTTCTACCCTGCGATGATTTCTTAGATGCTTACAGGATGAAAAAACTTTTATCAGTTAGGCCGAAGGGTGATTTTAAACACAATATTTTTGAATTATTCGCGCTTGATGATATAAGATTCGCTTTCTACGAAGGAGTAAGACCCATCATCGTAAACAATTACATCGAAGGTCTTTACGGAATCAAACAAAGCTTCAATAAACCTGTAGAAAAAGGAAATTTCGGATCAATGTTCGGAATGCGTTCAGATCCTTTTACCGGGATGATGGCATTCCACCAGGGACTTGATATAACGGGCTCAATAGGCATGGAAGTTCATCCGATCAATGAAGGAATTGTTTCTTTCGCGGGATGGCGCGACGGACTCGGTCTGGCTATGATCGTCATGCATAAAGACGGATACATTTCAACTTATGCCCACTGCAGTCAGCTAATCTCAAAACCCGGTGACTATGTAATCAAAAAAGATGTCATCGCACTTCTCGGAAACACAGGCAGATCAACCGGACCTCACGTTCATGTTGAAATAGAACGCCATGGGAAGCTTTATAATCCCCTCTATTTTATCTGGTAGTCAGCAGTTTCCGTCCGAATCGTACTCCTGAATCCAACCGTCAATTTCTGATTCATTCATGTATTCAACCGCTTCATCATACTCATCTTCGGAAACTTTATTTTCAAGTTCAGGAAAATTTCCGTCAAGAGCCTTATATGCAGGGAAATACTGACACATCAAACTGAATCTAAAATCAACACCTTTGCTTTTGAGTTCAACAAGCCTGTCAATAACGCCTTTTGTATTGTCAAGAGCAGACGGCAAAACCAGATGCCTGAAAATAAGACCCGACTCAAGCAGACCATTATTTTCAACCCAGTTTACCGGATTATTGATAAAGAAATCAGACGCTTCAAAAGACCGTTCAACATAATCCGGAACTCTTGAATATCTGCGTGCCATGACTTTATCTGAATATTTCAAATCAAAAAGAAAAATGTCAGCGACTTTGTATGTTATCGAAAGTGATTCCGTAGTAAAATAACCGCTGCAGTTAAATGAAAGAGGAATGGAGATTCTATCTTTAATAATATTAAGCGCTTTCAGTGTTTCCAAAAGATAATGATCAGCTGTCGTAAAATTTATATTATGAACTTTTTTCTTTTCGGCAAGATAAATTAATTTTTCAGCAAGAGCTTCTGCCGAAAAATCTTTTCCGTTGTTCATTGCCGAAAACGGATAATTCTGACAGAACACGCATCCCAATGCACATCCCGAAAAAAAAACATTGCCCGCGCCGCGTTCACCGCTGACAGGCGGCTCTTCGCCTTTATGCACAGCAAAGGAAGCGACTTTTGAAGCTCCCGAAACAGCACCGCATGGAGGAACAATTTCTGCACGGTTTATTCCGCACGAAATAGGACAACATTTACCAGCCGATGTAATTGAGTTTGCTGAATCTATAAGCTTACTCAATTCATCTTTAGGTAAAGAATTTAACTTAGTCATTTAAAATTTGGGTCTGTCTTAAGTTTTTCCTCGGCTGACAATTTTTCATCAGGAGTGTCCACTTCATACCAGCCGAATCCTGACAAATCGCATATTCCCGGCTTGTTAGAACTTTCTGCAAAAACCTGAAGAATATTTTCAGCAACAGCCTTTTCACCGAAACGGGAAAGAACTTCATCAATCGTCTTGCGGTATAATGCATTCATGGATTTATCAACATAAGTCATTCCGATATATCCGCAGTCAAAATCCGAAAGCTGTTTGCTGATTCCGACTACATGATCTCCTTCAAGCTTGACCTTCATGTCATCGGCTCCGAGTGTTCTGTCGAAATCACACATTGCTTTAATGCCTGAGAAATGTTTTTTCATTTCAGCAAACATTTTCTTTGGATAAATATGATCAACATTTGTAATAAGAAATGAATCATCACCGACTTCTTTGAGACCAGTCATGAGAGTAAATATATTGCCTTTGAGATATTCTTTATTTTCAATTACTCTTATCTTTGGATTTTTTCGCGAATCGACATGAGTTTTGAGGTCTTCATAATAAAATCCGCCGACGATGACAACTTCATCCATCATATCAATATCAAGAAAATCAAGAAGATAATCAATCAGTTTACGGTCTCCGACTTCAACCATCCCCTTAGTCCGTGCTGTCGTCAAATCCTTGAGGCGGCTTCCTGTTCCTGCGGCAAGTACAATTGTTTTCATATTGAAAGAATCTCCTTAATGTTTTGAACTGTTTTTGCGTTTGCATGACGTGCTTCAAACTGCTCATGAGAAAACAAACCGCATACGCCTATAAAGTCAATACCGTATTCAAACGCCTTATCCGAATCTTTAAGAGAATCACCGACAAAAGTCAGATTCTTTTTATCGAGATTAAACTTCTCAAGGAAATAATCAAAATGAGGTTTCCCCTTTTCAAATCCTTTTTCAGCTTCAAATCCCATAACTATATCGAACACAAGTTTTTCTTTTTCGACAAACTGATTAATCAAATCAGGAAAATTTCCGGATGAAACTCCTGCAAGATCCCCCCTTTCTCTCAGGGAGTTTATAGTCATTCTAACATCATCATGGAACTTCTGCCCGAAAAAACCTTCAATTTTTGTTTTCTCGAAATAATTAACTGTACCTGCATTCGCCGGATGATTCGGAAATATTATTTCAATTTGCTGACAGAAAGGAACTCCGGAAGTCTGTATATAATTATGACGGGCTTCTTCAAAACTCATTTCGGGATGGTCACGATTAATTGCAAAACCCGCAATGTCGGCAAAGCCTTCCATTGTATCAACAAGGGTTCCGTCAAAATCAAAAAGATAAGCTTTCATAAAAACACCTTCCGGCAGGAAAATTCAGTTAATAATATTACAGCTGTAATATACGGATATTTCAGCCGCGCGGCCTGACCTCGTCAATCCGTTTTCTATTGATTCTTAATATATTATCGAGACTTTCGAAGTAGTTATTGTTATCCAATTTCTCACTTGTATCGACAATAAACTCAACTAATATCTTTCTCACTATGGGAAATAGCTCTTTATACTTTTTCTTAACTTCTTCCTTTGTTATATTTATATTTCCATGTGCAATCATATTTCGAATTTCATAAAAAGAATCATCATTCGAATTAAATATTCTATTATAATACTTACTGCTTTTATCACAGGTTTCTATATATTTTGATATTCGTTTACAAGCGTTAGATCTTCCAGAATCTTCTTTTTCTTTAAACAAAGTATCGCAGATTATTATCAAAAAAAGATATGAATGAAGCGTATTTTCATTAACAAATGAATAGTAGAAGTAATCAAGTGCGAGATTTATTATCCGATGAAATTGAGAATCTTCCTGATTTATCATAAAATCTATTGTTTTATTAAGATTTATAAAATCTTTAGTTAAAAGCTCAGAATCTTCATTGCTGATATGACTAAAAATCCATGTCTTACAAATCGTTCCTATTGGCACACAATTCCCAAAACCGCAAAGGTTACCAATATCTAAAGAAGGAAATGTAGATTTTCTTAAAACATAGGAGCCATTTGTACTGACTCCGTTTTGGGCATTTAGTTTTATTGCTTTTGTAATCGAATAAACTATTTCATTAGCTTCTTCGGTATTTCCGCAATGTTTTTTTTTATCTGCATCTCTATTTGAATAATATAGATTTGAAACCGCATAATAATCGGTGTGTCCATATTCACTATGCCCTAAACTCACTAAACATTTTGAAGCATCGTCATTTGCAATTTGCAATAAAGAGTCGAAACCTTCTTTCCCTCTGTTATGTTTCTTTATTTCAATATCATACTTAATGTTTCTTATCGAGCCGGTCTTGTTAAATACTTGATCTTCATCATCGAATTTAAATCTGAATAATGGAGTTATGCAGCGGAAATGTATTTCGTCCATACAGCTAACCTTATAAATCAATTACAGTTATGTGTCCCATCGTTTAAATTACCGCAATATCATTGAATTAATATCTTACATAAAAAACCGTATTATTAGTTTCGCTTTTAACCACTAATAATTTCAAATTGAAATTAAGTCTAAATCAAATATTTTCCCCAGTTTTTCCAATGTTTTTAACGTCGGATTAGAAAGCTTTGGTGTCTCTATTTTTTGATATACCTGATATGCAACACCGAGTTTTTCTGCAACTTCCTTCTGGGAATATCCCTTTTTTTCTCTTTCCCAGCGAAGAACAACTGCCAAAGCAATATTCGCAGATGGACGTATCAGATATACATTTTTACCCTTGTGTTCCGTTGCCTTTGGTATTTTGGATTCTATTTTATATGCAACCTCAAGATAGCCGTTCAAAGCATCATGCGCCATTTCCAAAGCTTCTTCTTTTGTTTCCCCAAATGTATTAATTGTCGGGAAATCCGGAAAAGATACTTCATAAACCCCATCTTCTTTATTTAATTCAATTTTTGCAAAATATTCTACTCTTTTCATTTAATCCTCAACGTATTTTTATGCCCGTCGGCTATATTACATTCACCAAGAGCCGAACTCATCTAAGCCCAGCATCCCTAAGAATTTTATTGCATGTACCTGTTGGTACTTCTTTACTTGAGTGATTAGGCACAGGAATTATTTTCCCTTCCTTCTCGTAAACAGCGTGCTTCCCTGTTCTTAATTTTTTCCACCCTGCTGCCTCAAGTTTTTTGATTAGCTCTTTATACTTTATAAAGCCCCCTCTCGACAAATACAATATACACCTTTTATGCTGTATGTCAATAATGTTTTTTTATTAACGAAAATAAAACTTTTGATGATTTAGATGATTTAGATGATTTAGATGATTTAGATGATCTCGATAATTCATTCCTTAATTATTTGTACGGGAATATCTCGGAATGTTGAGTGCATTATATAATTAATCCCTCGAAGTCCGGATATAAACCAATTAATCTTGGGAGTATTCCGATTAAATATCGTTTGAACAAAAAAATTTTTAAAAAAATGATTAATTTCTTGAAATTAGTTTAATTTTTTATAAACGCTTCTAAGAAGGCGGTATTGTTATGGGAACCGAATTAAGAAAAAGAATTTCACTTGGCGGCGTAATGCTCTTAAACATTTCTAAAGGCAGATTTTTAGTGCCGGGAGGAATGAAGGGACTGCGCGTTGGATTTAATTCCCGTGGCGCTCATACCGCTACCGGCTCGTATGGATCAATTGTTAGAAAATCTATAAACGTCTCTTCTTCACCGATTGCAGAAAATAAGAACGGAGAAGCGAAAACTGATTATTACATAGAAGAAATCCCTGCAGATCAGATTACCGGCAAAAATATAATTACAACATTATATTTGATATCTGTGCCGATTGCATTTTCCATTATATTTTTTACAAATTTGAACTCTTTAGTATTTTGGGGATATTTAATTGCAGGCGGAATCGCTGCAATGATTGCCTTTGCCCGCAAAGCACATAAAAACAAAAAAATAATACAGGCATTTTCTGCGGCTATAATAAACGAACCCCTGAAAAAAGCCGAAGAATTATTGTCAAAAATCAGCAAAATGGGAAACGCCGTTAAACAAAGAATTTTGATGTCGAATTATTCTGCAGTCATCGACAGAGTTTTCAATGACCAGCAGATATCCGAGGAAGAAGAATTATTTATAAAAAAATATTCCGAGCATCTTCCTGAAAATTTCATCTCTAATGCAAATGATATAATAATAAGCGAAATAATCAAAATAGCTATTGCCGACAACTTTCTTTCAGAGGAAGAAGAGAATCTTATTAACAGATGCTTTTCAACATTCCAATTACCAGATTCACGCCGCGAAGAATTCAATCAAACTATTCAGGAATATAAAAATCTTGAGGAATGCAGAAAAATAAAATTTGAACAAAAACCGATAACTTTAACATCATTACCTAAAATACCAACTTGCTTATATGAAAGCCTTGCTGATTATTTTAAAGAAAGAACAAATAATGACGTCCCCGAACTTGTATATGACGATTTAGGAGCTGTTGTTTTAACGGAATCTTCTCTGGAAATAGTAAAAACCGGTCATAAATCAATAAAGTTTGATTCCATAATTTCTGCAAACAAGTCATGGAATAGTGATGTTATAGAAATTATTGCAATGAATAATAAAACACCATATTATTTTAAAGTTTCCGATCCCATGATTTTCATTGCTGTTATTTCAAAAATGATGGCTTTATAATTCAGTTTAAGAAAGGAACCTTGCTCAATCCTTCTTAAAAATCAAAGAAGGATTGAATAGGTATCAAATTCGAACTTGTCCTGTTATGCAGGCCTTGCAGGACTTGAACCTGCAACCAATGGTTTTGGAGACCACTACTCTACCAATTGAGCTAAAGACCTGTTTATGCAATAATCAAAAACAATAAAAATCTGTCAAGCTATTTGCCAATTAAGATAATCTCTTTAATTAAATCATATTATTTAATGCTTTTCCATATATCAGATCATCGTTCAAAAATGTCTTGATTATATGCGTATGTTTCAGACATAATGGTTTCGGGTTCTGGCAATCCAATTCCATACAGAGAGAGGAATCTATGGATCTTAATGTTGAAGAAAAAAAATCGACTATTATCGTTCACATAAAAGGCGAATTCCATATCGGAAATGTCAATAAATTCGAGGAGCTGTGGCACAGCCTCATCGAAAAATCACCTGAACTTATAGCTATCGACTGCAAAGAACTCGAGTACATTGATTCTTCTGCAATAGGAACACTCGTCAAATTTTTAAACAACACAATGAGTAAAAAAATCAAACTTGTGTTTTTTGATCTCAACAATTCAATTCAGAATATTTTCAAGACAGCACGCCTTGATAATTTTTTCACCATTACCACACGTGAAAAGCTTGAAAACGATTTTCTTTAAAACGGCGCTGAGATGAAAAAGATTATAATTACCTTAACTGTTTTGCTAACATTATCTGCATGTAATAGATGGAAAGTCAGCAAGCTTAATCCGGATCTGCTTTGTCACATAAAACCAGACTCTTCCAATGGAGGATTAAACCTCGTTTTCCGTGAAAACGCCGATATACTTGACATGACCTTTAATCTTCGCATTTCCGATAAAGCGATTTATTGTGCTGATAACGAATCGAAACGGTTATTGATTCTTTCAAAAAGCGGCGATTTAATCAGAACTATCGGACCAAAATCCGATTCGCAGAGCAAAAATTATTCTGAATTCGAATTTTCAACTATAGGCGAGATAACTGATGACAAGGACGGAAATATCTACGTTCAGAATAAACTTCCAAAATTGACAGGCAACAGCGAAATTTCTCCATCGTACATTCTCATTTTTTCAAAAGACGGAAAACTTCAGGAAACTCTAGGCCAGGACGGACTTACAAATTCTCCATTTTATTACATAGATAACATGTTTACGGATGACAATAATAGATTATTTGTAGTCAGTCGTACTTTTGAAAGCTGGTCACTTTCAGTTTTCAAAAACAAAAAACGTGAGTATTTCTCAATATTTGATAAAAACTCATTTTCAGATAGCAATTCATCCGGATATAATGCCGTAATAGAAAAAATTATACCTTTCAGAAAAAACAATTCTGCAATATTGTCAGTTTCGTTTTATGATGGAACACGGTTTAAGTTCCGCAAAATATTCCGCATCGAAATTGAAAACAATTCGAAATTAAAAGAAGTAACGACTCTTCCTGATCCAAAAAATGAACTTTTCACAATTCTCGAAGATAAATATCTCGTATTCTGGGAAGTCGAAGGAAAGGATATACGTTTTGTAATCTGGAGCTTTCAGGAAAATATTCTAAACAATCTCAGCATAGATCTCGAAGAAAAAAAATCATATTATGACGAAATTCTTTCTGATGAAAACGGTAAGATTTATTCATATTCCGTTTCGAGAGAAGGAATCAGCATCTATGCATGGGAATAAAAATCCTATCACAGAGCCAATCTGCTGAACTTGACAAGCTTGCGGCATTTGCCTCACGAATCACAATGTCCAACGCTGCACGTTCGTTCGCGGAAGCTGTTGCAGCGAAAATAAATAAATCTGATAAAATTGCAATTGTATGCGGCGGCGGAAATAATGGCGGAGACGGTTTTGCCTCTGCCTATTACCTTTTCTGTATGGGATTTGATATTTCAGTTTTCCCTATCCGCACTGAATCTCTAAGTGAAGATTCTGCCTATTATTTTTCTCTTTTAAAAACAGAATCAATTCCTATCCATAATGATTTCGTTTTTGCTGATTTTGATCTGATTCTTGACTGTTTAACCGGCACAGGAATCAAAGGTCCACTGCGTGGTATTTACGCGGATACAGCGGAAAAAATAAATCTGTCCGGAAAAAAAATCTTTTCATGTGATATTCCTTCGGGTCTTTCTTATGAAAACCTTGCTTCTAACGGAGTTATCGTAAAAGCGGATGAAACTTTTGCTGTTCATACTATAAAAACCGAATGTGCAGTATATCCAGGAAAAAATTACTGCGGGAATATAAGTATCATCAATCCCTATTTCCCCACTAGAGCGTTACAATCGATAAACAATTCAGCAGAGATATACGATTCATCAGATGCAAAATCAGATTTAAAACAACTCTATGATTATTCTGAAACAGTTCATAAATACAATAAGCCGAAGGTAGCAATAATAGGCGGATTTGCGCCATTTGAAGGCGCAGCCCTTCTTTCTGCATTAGGAGCTTTGAAATCAGGTGCATCATTTGTAACAATTTTCACCGATTCTTCTGCCCGAATATCCATGGCTGGAAAATTTCCGGAAATAGTTATCCGCGAATTGCGTATGGATGACCTAAACACCATTCTTTCAAAATTCGACTCAATAATAATAGGTCCCGGATTCGGAACAGAAAATACCAAAAAGGAATTACTTTCAGAAATCATAAAAAATATTCCCGAAGATAAAACTGTAGTTTTTGACGCAGATGTTTTGAAGCTTATTCCCGAAATAAAAAAGGACTTATCAAAAATAAAAACATTGATTCTGACTCCTCACGAAGGAGAAGCTTCGTTTTTATTAAACAAAAAAACTTCCGAAATATCATTAAATAGAATCAATTCTTCAATTGAAATAGCAAAAAACTACAAAGCATTCACAGTGCTGAAAGGTCATGACACAATTACTTCTTCCTCTGAATATTCTTATGTAAACTCAAGCGGAAACAATCTTCTCGCAACTGCCGGAAGCGGTGATGTTTTAAGCGGAATAATCGGGACTTTCTGTTCTGACAATAAAGACATATTGCGCCGTACGGCATTATCAGTTTTTATTCATGGTTTATGTGCCGATCTGAAGAAGCAGGATAAATACTTTACTCTTTGTGCTTCCGAAATCGCAGAAACTATCTCCGCCGCTATTAATCATTTAAAAGCATAGATTACCATTGAAGAAGTAAGAGGTTTTCCTCTGCGCTTAAAATAACCCTTAAAATGATAAAGCGAGGTCTGTATCCATTTTCTGTAATCTGCAATTTTCTTAAAACTTCCACGGGATTTCAAAAGCTTTGCGTATAACGGAAAATCTACCGGGCGAAAAACTTTAACTTTTCTAAAACCAGTTCTTAATAAAAGTTCACTAAGATTTTTTTCAGAAAAATACGACAAGTGACCCGGCAGATAATAATGATAATTTTCTCCGGCATTAAGTGACTGCCTGGCTTCCATATCGGCAGTTTGAATTACTGCGACACCTCCGGTTTCAAGCATATCATAAACTTTGGAAACAATTTCTCCGGGACATGAAGAGTGTTCTATTACTTCAATCATTGTGACACATGAAAATTTTATTTGCGGACAGTATTTATCCCATGATACATTTTCAATTATTGAATTTGAATGTTTTTTTGCATAGTCTGAAGAATATTTTGATATTTCAATGCCATAGGTTTTAAAATATTTCGAAGCATATTTAAGGAAAAGACCGAACGAGCATCCGATATCTAAAAAGTTACCATTTTTTACATACTTGCGGATATTTTTTATTCTGCTTTTCCAGACATAGGCACAGTATTTCTCAGTTTTTCTTTCATCAAAATATGAATAATCCGCAGATTCTCCATAATACTCATCCGTATAAAAAGATTCTACGAATGAATCAGCATACTTCGGATTCATAAATATAAATCTACAGTCCAAACATATGTCTGTATCAAAAATATAATCTGATCTTTTAATAGTATAATGATGCCCTATATTTTTACTTCGACATAAAGGGCAATGATCTTTTTTTTTATCAAATTCTGCTTTCATTTTTTTGCGAGAAAATACCAGTGAGAAATAATTTTTTTTGAACCCAAGGGGGTTCTTTCCATGAGACCGTACTCAAAAAAGGAAAATTTCTTCAAGGCCTCACTAAGCTCATTCTCATCATAAAAAGAAACCACACTGCCCTTTATATCATTAAGATCGGTAATCCATACATCATCCGAAATTTCTTTTCCTATACGCATATATGTATCACGGTTTGATCTTAAAGTCCCCAGAAGAAATCCGTCTTTTTTTAAAATACGAGATATTTCCGACATTTTTATTCCGAAAGATATTTTATTCGAATAATGCAAAGATCCCCAGCACAGTGCAAGATCAATTTTCATATCACCAAAAGGAAGCTTTTCAGAATCGCAATTAATTAGCAGTGAATGCGGATGTTTTTTTGAAAGCTGAAGTGACGGCATTGAATAATCGAGACCGATTATTTTTTCAATACCGAAATCCGATAAAAGTGAAAGATGACGTCCGCTGCCGCAACCTATATCAACAGCAGAAAGATTCTGCTTATTTTCTGTTTCAGATAATGACTTGGATAAAATTCTAACTAGATTCTCATCAGGATAAGACAGACGGGATTTTGGTCTCTCGTAATGCTTGTTCCACTTTTGATCACTTGTCATTTTTTCTGTCTCAGAGTTATATTAATCTTACTGATAATGGAAGAAGCCGAATCAATAGCCTCCTCTCTTGTTCTTGCCTTGGTAATGACTACCCCGATACGGTCATGATTTGTTTTCGGAGTTCTGACTTCACTTCCTACAGTTTTAAACATATGAAATGCTACAAGATTTTCATTTTTATCAGAAGGCGGATTAAATGATTCTATTATACCGGATTTTGAAACAATGTAATTAACACAGACTGCCGTCTTATTTTTTTTAAAATCAGGCGGAAGAAATCCCTTCCCCGAACATGATGCGATCATATTTTTAAAAAGATTATATCCGCTTCTTGCAGGAATAAGATAATCACATAAAAATTCACCGCCGAATTCTGGCACAGCTTCGATAATAAATACTTCTTCTTTGGGTGTAAAAATAAATTCCATTACAAGCGGCGATTTTCTTATCGAATAATAATCCGCAATTTTCTGACCGAATGATTCAATTTCCTTCCATCTATGAATATATTTCGAAGGAGCTATATGTTTGATATCAACAAAATACGGAGGATCGGTTTTTTCTTTATCTGTAATTTCAGCAAGAAAGAATTTTCCTTTATGAACAAGCCCTACTGCTACTATCTCATTACCTTCGACAAAATTCTCGGCTATAAGTTCGGCATCATCACCCACTGTTTTCAAATATGTCTTCAAAGCGGATTCATCTGCTATAAGACGGCAATCAGATTTTGCATGACCTGATACAGGCTTAAGAACAAAAGGATAAGGAAAAGGAATTTTACTCTTTTTAAAAACAACAGTTGAAGGGGAAGGAATTCCCATTTCCTTAAAAGCAAGCTTCATTTTCCGCTTATCAAAAATTTCATCTGATCTTTCAGCCGGAAAAAGCTTCACCCCGATTTTTTGCGAAAGTAATGCCGCAGTTTTTACGGCATTACCAAAACTTCGGGACAAGACACCGCGTATTCGTCCTTCAAGGAAGAGTTCATCAATTTTATTTTCAATTTCTGTGTAATTTTCAATAGATTCCTGAATCTTAAGATCGGCAAGACTCATCCCTACTGCATTGGAATCAGTATCAATACAAATTACCTTGAATCCGAGCTTCTTCGCTTCCCTAATAAGAGGAAGCTGATAAAATCCCGCTCCAAGAGATACAAAAGCGTCATTGTTTTTCTTCTTTTTTCTGAACCAGAACATACAGGTGCTAAACCACGCCTTTAAAAATAATTATACGATCAGCTTCTATTTCAATGTCGGAAAAAAACAAAACAATGATGAGCTTTTTATATTCCGATATAAGTATTCTCCTTCCAGTCAATCGACAAATCAGAAGGAAGATCTTTACTGCTAAGTGCAGTAAGCGGTGATATTTCGATATTCTTAACAAAATCAGGTATTACATAATTTTTTTCCAAAAGCCACGAACGGTAAAGATTATTCATAAGTTCTCTTGAAGAATCAAGAGAATCAACGCCCGAAGCATTTTTCACCGGTGCAAACTCATGTTCCCTTAGTGTTTCAAGAATTATTGTTTTTTTAGCAAGCGGTATTGAATCGAAAACAAATTTTTCAAATTTAAAACCGTCAATTTCCTTTGTCTCACCTTTAACATAAGCCTTAATTTTTTTTCTTGCAACATGGAAAGGCAGATTTATTTCACCGCCGGAAATATTATGTTTTATAAAACTACAACTGAAAATATGTATTCCGATGCTTCCCCATTTATAGAGAAGTGATCCGTCGGAGTCTTCAGCTGATAATATTTCTTTCGGGAGATCAGAATACTCCTCTACTCCGACAGTAGAACTGTCATATTTTACGAAAATACCTACTTTTTCATCCGGATAGGCCTTTATGAGAGCTTTACTAGAAATTTCAGAATTCTCAACACCATGAATACCGAAAAATAACGGATCAATAATGTTAATCAGAGGATTATCAACCTGAAAATATGAAATAAATTCTACGCCTTGAGACATAATCTTATCAAGAACACCGCTTGATTCTAGCGCGGTAAGAGAACCGCCATGACCGTCAGGATTCTTAAAAAGAGAAGTTTTAGATGATAAAATTAGTTTTCCATCAACATTCAGCGAAGGAATCATATTTTGAGGGAAAATGTGAACATTTTCATAATCAAGACCAAAATATGAATTTTTTTCGAATTCTTCAACAGTAGCAGTATGATTTGCCTGAGAGGTCATAACAAGAAACGGAATTCTTGAATTGTATTTTCTGGAAGCTGAAAGTACTTTTTCGGCATGAAGCTGAAAAAGAGTCTTATTTCTTACAGAGCTGACAGGAAATGCTCCCTTAGGTCCGTCAAATCCAAGACGGGAACCTTGGCCGCCGGCTACAACAAAGGCTGCAACGGCACCTTTTTTGATTAAATCAACTCCAAAATCTGTACATCTTTTAAGATATTGCGGATTTTCGGTAAAACTTTTTACAGAAATACAGTCAGCAGGCATCATTTTCCTGCTGGTTTTATTTACAGATTTAGCAATTCTGAGTAAATCATCAATTTTATCAAAATTAACTGAAGAAATCTCCGCAATCAGTTCCTGTCGTTCTTTCTCAGAAAGGGATTCCAAATGCTCAGCTATCTCATTCTGTGAAAATTTATTAAGCAATTCTCTACACTGTTCAAAATTCATCTTCTTCTCCGGCAGACTTTTTGAAATCAACATGTAAGTTATGACAAAATAATCAAAGTTTAAACATGTAAACGAAAAAATGCGTGATTATTATTTTTTTTGCTAATATATAAGCACCGATATGCCGATAAGTTGATTGGGAATTTTATTTTCAGACGGTATAAGAATTAATTTTAATTTTATAAAAAAAATTCTTGCTTATACTCGGTTATGGATTAAAATACTAACAATTGTGTGATGTCCGCCTAAATAATGCGGGTCGTCGCTAAGACTACAGGAGTTATAATATGGCAAAGTATAAAACGCTTGCACTCGTATTCGCGGCACTTTTTTTAACAACAATTTCTTTTTCACAGGATGCAGCTAAGACAGATTCTACTGCCGGAGGAGTTGATCAGAGTAAAACCGATCCCGCGTCTCAGTATTCGGAAGCAGACCGCCCTGAGGATAACTATCTAGCTAAATTTCATGCAAACGACGTTGTTGAGAAGCTCATGAAGACCAATCTCGACCAGATATTCACTCTAAATGTAATCAAAGAAAACTATAAAGATACTCACGGCGACTGGCAGGAAGATTACAAAAAATGTTACGACGGCTATAAAGTCGGTGTTGATCTTTTCTACAGAAGAAATATCGTTTATGCCCGTGTAAAACTTGAAGAAAACAAAAAAATGATTAATCAGTTTTATCAGAAAATTTCTGATGTGTACAAAAAAGATACTCTTGAAATGTTAAACCTCTGCGCAAATAACATACTTGAGCTCACTTTGGATTCTAAATCAGCAGCAGACCCTAAGAAAAACAAAGTTCTCTTTCACAATAAAATGAGACTAAGAGTTGCTTATGGACAGTTGGATGATGCAGAAAGACAGAGATCTGATGAAATTTATGCAACATCTATTTTCCATTATAGAGTCGCAAAAACTTATGCGATCAGAATTCTTGAAGAAATCAATCCTAAAGAATTCAGAAGCAAATACGACAGAGACAAAGCCGACAACAGAAACCGTATTTGGGATCCTAACAAGAAAACTACAGCATCCGAGTATACCAATCTGAAAGAAAATGAGCCGATGCCTAAATAATCTTGACGATAACATTGAAGCAATAAAAAAAGGGGGCTTACCCCTTTTTTTATTGCTTAAGAACTAAAATGATACAAAAAAAATTACTGATAATTATTGCTTCAATTAGCATTTTTTCTTTTTCGAATTCTTCGTTATTAAATATCGAAAAATCGAAAGAGTTTACTGTTGTACTTGATCCGGGTCACGGCGGAACGGATGACCCGCCCCTGTCAATGAACGGCGACAGATATGATCCATTATCAAAGCAATACCTGTCAACATTCCGTTCCGGAGCAGTTCATTTAGGACTTAAAGAAAGCGAACTGATGTATACAATAGCTTATAAATCCAATGAAATTTTAAAACTGACTCAGACAAAAGACGGATTCAACAAATTCAGACTTATACTTTTAAAATACGGGATCAAACCTATAGGTCATTCCGTAATACAAAGTCATATATCAAGACCCAAAACATTAAATGAATCAGACATAAAGAAATTAAAAGATCCGAATGCTCCTTACCGTCTTTTTGATTATCCATCAGAGGATAAAATTGCCGATGGAAGAATAACAGCCATAAATAAGCTGAAGCCCCAGCTTGTAATATCGCTTCATTGCGACTACTCTCCACCGCCGCGGCATCAAGGATTTACTGCAATTATAGTTCCACCTTTCAGATATTTTGACAAAGGAATTGAATACTTTAAAAATAAAAATTCCGGCGATTTTTACAAAACTATGCCTGACGCAGCCGATTATTGGCTTATTAAAAATAATAACAGCAATTCTTTTGAATCTTTTGTCAATGATGTCGCTTTATATTTTACATCATATCAGCTAAAACTTCCTGATTTTGAATATAATCCGTTTGATTTTAAAGGATTCAAGCAGAACATGGTCAAATGGAGCTATTCGGATTTTCCTTCATGGAAAAAAGAAGCAATTGCCAGCAAAGGATCTTACAGCAAAAAACTAGATAAATTTACACCTGATACCAGATTTTGGAAAAGAGAAATGTCTATTTATGAAAATTATAAAAGAGACGGCGGCGAAGAAGGATTCGGAGGCGACAATCATTTTGCTACCATGGAAATAATAAGATTTATGCTTGCTTCTCTTGAATTACGCGGAATGAAAAATTACGTTTATGCAAAAGATCCATATTATTCATGCTGGCTCAATCCCATTCTTCTTAATGCCATAAACGCATATATTGAAATCGGATATCTTACCAGCTATAAGTTCAGAAAAATTCTGACAGAAGAAACCGACGCTCTGGCAGAAGCAGTTGCAGTTTCTTCTTACTCTCTTTTAGCAGAAACCGCACTCATTGACGACGTAGATTTTGCAAATAAACCAAGATTTAAAAAAATCAATCTGAATAAATATAATATTGAAAAAGAATCATATTTTGATCTTGTGAGCAAATGATGAAATATTTTAAAATCAGTCTTCTATTATTACTTTTAATGTCATCATCGATATTTGCAAACAACATATCGTCCGCCGCAAAAAAAGCGAAAGAATCAGTAATTCTGATTACGGTGTTTTCTTCGAAAACAATTAATGGAAAAACAGTTTATTACAAAACGGGCTACGGCTCAGGTACAATTATTTCATCAAAAGGTCATGTAATAACAAATTATCATGTTATAAAAAAAGGCGATTACTACATCGCAACTCTGTCGGACGGTACGGAAACAGAATTTGATAAATTCACATCTGATGATTATTTCAGATTCGATTACGAGACCGATTTAGCTTTAATGAAATTAAAACCCGGCAATTATATTCCTGTAGAATTAGCTGATTCTTCAAGTTCTTCTGAAGGAGAAACGGTTATTGCAGTCGGGAATCCATACGGACTCAGGCACTCAATAACAAGCGGAATAATATCATCAACCGGCAGATGCGATATAGGTTTCTCTGCAATTGAAGATTTTATTCAAACAGACGTACCAATTAATCCCGGAAACTCCGGAGGTCCTTTAATCAATCTTAATGGACAGATGATTGGAATTAACAGTGCGATACGAACTTCCAATGGGGCATTTCAGGGAATCAGCTTTGCCATACCTTCATACATAGTAAAAAAAGTTGCCGAAGATCTTCTTCTTTATAAAAGAGTCAGAAGAGGATGGATAGGAATACTCGTAAAAGAAGATTTTGAAATAGATAAACGAAATGTAAGAATTATTTCAATAACATCCGGATCTCCGGCAGAAATTGCCGGTTTAAGGAAGGGAGACCTGATAAAAGAAGCTGATGGAATAATTATAAATTCAAAAGGATCTCTTATAAGATTAATTAAAAATAAGGCCCTTGATACAGAATTGTTTCTCATTGTTTCAAGAAATGGAATTCTTTATGATAAAAAAATATTCTTTTCAGAGAATGTTGGCGATAAAAACATCCCTGATGATAAAATTAGAAAAAAATACGGATTTTCAGTTTCTAGGGATTCAGAGGGTTTTCCTGTTGTATCAGATGTCAGCTCATTTTCTAAAATCGAATCACTTGAGATTGGAGACTCGATAATTGCAGTAAACGGCAAAAAAACCCCTGATATGACTACTTTTTTGAAACGAATGAAATTAAACTCGTACAAAATAGAAAGCGTTATCATTAGACGCGGAACAGAACATTATTTATTGAAACCGGAAGAATAAAATGAAAATATTGCTGATTATAGCTTCTCTATTATTTACATCCACAGCTCTTGTCTCCGAAGAATTTTTTGTTTTTAATTCTTCAAATATTGCAAATATTTCCAAAATGAATCCTATTGAAAAGGATAAATATATACTTTCTCTTCAAAAGAGCATTATATCAGCAAAAGTAAAAATAGAATCAGTCGACCCTAACACAGAATACAAAAGAGCATATAGAATAACTTCAGTATTATCTGAATCAAATCAGATTTTATTCATCTTTCATATTTATTCTGAGAAAAAGGACTATATTGATCTTATGAAAAAAGGTGATATTTTTGAATTCAAAGGTCAATTGGTATTATGCACTCCCCTGAATACAAAGCGGGACAAATACATCATTGATGTTTTTCTGCAAGACGGGGCTATAGTACTTGAGTGAATGTTACCGTATGAGATTTAAATTTATAAATTCTTTCGGCTTTTATTTTATTAATATAAATTGCGACTTGTTCACGCATCTTAAGTTCTGCAGGAACTAGAATGAAAACAGAAGTCCCTGATTCAGCCATTATGCCATATTCTTCAGTATTAATTGAATAAACATCATCAACAATTTCTGGTTCGGATGCAAAAGTCAGAACGATCTGCATACTTTCAATCGTATCCAACGATAAAGGTTTGTATCTTGAATCAGACCGCAAAGCTCCGCGAAGATATTTTTCTATTATATACTTGGGATCATTCGAATCGTGATAAAATGAGCCATAACAACCTCTAACCTTATTATCAAGAATTAAAGTTACAAACAAACCTGACTTTATTTCCGGAAAAATCAGATTATTTTTCTGAACAGATTTGCCGTTTAGAATATGTCTTGAAGATGAAAAAAGCCACATTGAGATTTGTTTTTTTTGGTCTGCATTTATATTTTCCCAGGAAATCCCATCGTTAAGAAAAAGAAATACAAACAAATACATGCCAAGCACTTTCATCAATTATTATTTCTCACCGGAGGATAAAAATCCTTGTACAACAGAAATGTTTCTTTAAGTTTCCCCTTAATTATTTTCCGCCTAAATACTTCAACCTCAATACCATTTTGAATAAGCTCATCTTCGAGCGGAGGCGTTACTTCATTTTCTTCTGTATAAATTTCAAAAACTTCATCAGAAGACGATTCCGATGTCAATTTAATAGAATAAACCGACTCATTAATTTCACAATGTATACGTATATCGCGGCCTGAGGTATTCTTAACACGTAAATCTTTTTTGCCATACTTTATTGTAGAATCAAGACCAAGAGGAACATAACTAACAGGCTGAAAATGCCTATGCCGCTCTATGATAGTAAAACCGGAAAGAAGGAAAGCATTGAAAAGTGTTGAAGACACCTGACATATTCCACCTCCAACCTCAATAGCGATTGAATCACGATATAAGACATTTGCAGGCAAAAATCCATTGGAAACTGTTGCCTCACCGACAGTTTTATTAAAAGAAAATATCTCCCCGTTTCTAATGATAATACCGTTTAATTTAGATGAAGCTATCGAAATGTTTCTCTTAACTGCGGCAGGCTGCTCATTTACGCTTGTAGCATAAGCTGAAACAACAACTGCCTTCCCGTCCATGGAAAAGGCAGTTGAAATTAACATGAAAAAAATTAAAAATGCCGGATATATTTTATCTGCGTTGAGCATTCTGCAGCTTCTGCTGTAAATCTTTTCTTGAAGTTGAAATCATAATAGTTTTCTTTTTCCAATCTTTGTCATTTTTTAAATAACGGGTTGAAAGACCCACAGCATCAAAAGTATGAATGTAACGAGTTATTCCGTCTTTATCAACATAAGGTTTTTCGCCTGAATAAAGACAAAATGTTTCCGCATTTTTCAACAACAGTTCTTTAAGCTCATTGTCTTCAGAACCGTTCAATATACTGAAAAGCTTTTTTGACTCAAATTCAACTGCATAGTCATAATCTGTACCAAAAAATACAACTTTCCTTTCTCCTTCCTTTAGATCATAATTCAAGAAACTGTCAAATATACGTAACTCACCGCTATTAATATACTGTTTAGAAAAACTCATAGCAAGAGAGAGTTTAATAGAATTCATATAAAATTTTTTAAGATAATCAAGACGTTTATTAAGCAAAGTCATTTGCTCATGATCTTTTGGAGTTTTAATAGTTTGCTTCTTTTCACTTAAAAGCTTGTCAAGAGGCAAACCGGAAGGTATTGGCTTGGAGCTATATGCTGAATAAACAGGTAATGGACTAGTATTGTTATCAACTATACTTTCTACATCTTTCGCCTCAGCCGAATTTGAATCCACGTGCTGATGAAATGAAATATATTTCTCTTCGGAAATAAACTTTTCTACAGCTATTGCGGCGTCGGTTTGCGAAGTAGGCATTATCTTATACCAATAATTTATACCTTTTTCAATGTTCGGGTCTTCATAAACATTAGAATTTTCTACATCAGCTATTTTAATAAAATCAGAATCATATTTGTCTGATCGAAAAACTGCATAAGAAATATAACCCAAATCTTCCCACTCTATTCTTATAACATTAGAATTAGAGTCAAAACTAGCTTTTGTATTTCTGATAATTAATGTATCATCGGCGAATAAAGAAAAAGAAAATAAAACCGCAACAAGTACTTTTCTCATATATCCTCCGTTATCCATATTAAGACATACAGCATATAAAAAAGTTACACTATTTTCTATCAAGTTTAACGGATATTACACGCGAAACTCCCGGCTCTTCCATAGTAATTCCATAAAGAGACGAACCGACACTCATCGATTTCTTATTATGAGAGATCATTATAAACTGCGTCTTTTGAGAAAACTGCTTCATCATCCGCAAAAATCTCTCAACATTTGATTCGTCAAGTGCCGCATCAATTTCGTCAAGAAAACAAAACGGAGATGGCTTTACCATGTATGTCGCGAAAAGCAAAGCAATAGCTGTAAGCGATCTTTCTCCTCCTGAAAGCAATGTGATACTTTTCGGTTTCTTGCCCGGAGGACGCACTGTGATATCAATTCCGCTGTCGAGAATTTTTTCGGGATCAGTTAAAGCTACATCTGCCTGTCCGCCCTCAAAAAGCTGTTGAAAAATCTGGCTGAAGTTTTTTCGAATCTGCTCAAATGTATCAAGAAACATGTTTATAGAAGTATTGTTGATTTCTTCTATAACAGACATAATATCCTGACGGGCTTTTTCAATGTCCTGTTTTTGCTCGATATAGTATTCAAAACGCTTTTTGAGATCGGCGAATTCTTCAATCGCGAGATTGTTTATCGGCCCAAGATCACTAATTTTCTTTTTTATTTTTTGAATCTCTTCATTAAGTGAAGAAATTTCGAATTCATCAACTTTTATGTTTGAGAGATCGGATAATTTTTTTTCGTATTCAATCCATAAATATTCTTCAAGTGAAGAAAGCTTATAATCATATTCTACTACGTTCTTATCACATTCTCCGATTCGCTGATTGATTTTATTAAGGTTATCCATATCTACTATGGTAGATTCTTTACGCCCTTTAATGCGGTTTTCGATTTCATCCTTCTTAACTTTGTTTTCTTCAATTTTACTGTGCAGACTCTGAGTTCTTTCATTAAATTCGACCAGTCTGAGTTTCCAGTCTTCAATCTCTGCATTTAATTCGGCAATATGTTTATCTGCTTTAGATATTTCTATTTTTATGTTTTCAATGTGTCTAACTATATCAAGAATCTGCCTATCGAGTGATTCAATATGTTTTTCAATCCAGCTTCTCTCACTGTCATTGCGTGAAAGATCTTTTTCAATTCTTGTTATCATTTCATTGATACTTTCAAGTTCACGCTGTGCTTCCGCTATTGCATTTTCAAGATTCTGATTTTCTGCGCGCTTAATTTCTATTGATGATGATTTCTCTCTTATCCGCGAATCAATATTTTCTTTCTGTGCATGAATACCGGTCTTGTCAAACAGGATTGTTCTGAATCCGTCTTCATAACTCTCAAACATTGATATCTTCAAAGCAAGATCTTCAACATTTATAGACTCAATTAGAGAAAGTGCTTCAGCAGAAACACCGCTTCTCAAAAATTCCTTTGCTTCATTGAGTTTATTGGAAATTGCACTTAACTTAAAATGAATATCGCCTCTGACGTTTTGTCTTTCTTCCTCGGAATTCATAAGTTCGGCTTTTCTTTTATCAATAGCGTCAATAAGCTGTTTGATTACAACTTCCAAATCTTCCCTGAGTCTTAAAAGATCGGCTTCAAGTGATTTTATATCAGATTTATTTTTCTCAATATTGTCCCTTGACTCATTTATAAACTCTATTTTGCGTTTGCGGTTATCAAAACAATTTTTAAGCTGTACTTTGTCTTCGTCAATTTTCTTGTTTATTTCTTCGCCTGTCTTGAGAGATTTTTCCTTTTCTTCAATTAATTTAAGTTTAGAACTATCTCTTTCAGAAAGCTCTCCTGTCAGCATTTGCGAGCGTTCTTCCTGCTCTTTTATGAGTTTTTTGTTTTTCTCTGTCTTCTGATCTATATCTTCAACTTTTATTTTATACGTATGCAGCTTCTTATCAAGTTCAAAAAGCTGAAGCTGTATATCATTTTTATATTTCTCATCGGTTTCATTTTCCGTTGAAACTGAACTAATCTTAGCAGAAAGTTCATCTCTTTCTGAATTTAATTTAGCAAGAGATTCTGAAAGCTTCTCTCTTCTCTTTACAAGATCCTTATTCTTAAGAGCAACAAGCTTTATATCATTTTTTTTCATCTCATCTTTGAGAGAAAGATAAACTTTAGTCTTTTCTGCCTGTTTGGCCTTTAAATCCTTTTCTCTTTCAATCTCGTGAATAATATCATTTATTCGTTCAAGATTTTCTCCGGTTTCAATCAGCTTTTTGAGAGACTCTTTTTTCTGCAGTTTAAAACGCGATACTCCGGCAGCTTCTTCGAAAATATAACGTCGGTCTTCTGCACGGGACGAAAGAATCATGTCGATACGTCCCTGCTCCATAACTGAATATGAACTTTTTCCGATTCCGGTATCCATGAAAAGCTGTTCAATATCTTTCAGCCTTACAGGTGATTTATTAATAAGATATTCGCTCTCTCCATCGCGAAGAACCCTTCTCGTGACGGTTACAACATCCGAATCAAAACCAAGAAAACGGGTTTCATTGTTAAAAGCTAGGGAAACTTCGGCAATAGATAGAAATTTTCGACTTTCAGTTCCGCTGAAAATAACATCTTCCATTTTTTCGCCGCGGATATTCTTAGCCTGCTTCTCTCCAAGTACCCATTTCACAGAATCAACAATATTTGATTTTCCGCAGCCGTTAGGACCGACTATAACCGTGATACCCTGCTCAAATTCTATTTTTGTCCTATCGGCAAATGACTTGAAACCGAAGAGCTCCATCGACTTAAGAAACATATGAACTCCAAAATTCTGATTATAAACGGAAAACCCTGAAAAAAAGCATTATTAGTGATTATTTTCAGGGTTCTTTATTAGGCAAGAATATTTTTCGGACTCTTCCGAAAAACAGAATGTATCATAGGTCAGGATATGAAAAAAGATTCCCCTCATAATTTCGAAGAATTACATTTCCCTTATCGTCTCTGCCTTTATAATACTCCGGAAGAAGAGGTATTTTGCCTCCGCCACCAGGCGCATCAATTACATAATTAAAAACAGCATAACCTGAAGTATGACCGCGGAGAGAGTCAATCATCTCAATTCCTTTGGCAACTTTAGTTCTAAAATGTGATGACCCCACTATAGGATCACACTGATATAGATAATACGGCTTAACTCTGTTTTTCATCAGAGAATGAACCAGAGGTTTCATAACTTCAACAGAATCATTAACTTCTTTTAAAAGCACAGTCTGACTTCCAAGGGGAATTCCGGCATTAGCCAGACGGCGGCAGGCTTCTGCAGTTTCTTCCGTAAATTCATCAGGATGAGTGAAGTGAATACTTATCCAAAGAGGATGATGCTTTTTCAGTTTCGAAACAAGTCCGTTTGTGATACGCTGAGGAATAACAGCTGGGACTTTTGTTCCGATTCTGATTATTTCTACATGTTTAATCTCTCTCAACTTACCAAGAAGCCAGTCCAGTTTCTCAGTCGGCAAAGTTAGCGGATCCCCGCCCGAAATCAACACATCACGGATTTCTGGATGATTACGGATATAATCAATACCATTTTCCCATTGCCGTTTAGAAATTGTCTTTTTTTCCGTTACCATTCTTGATCGGGTGCAATAACGGCAAAAAACAGAGCAAAACTCTGTAACAAGAAAAAGAACTCTATCCGGATAACGGTGAATAATCCCCGGTATAGGAGAATCAGACTCTTCTGACAAAGGATCAATTTCCTCTCCTTCAGAAATTCTTCTCTCATCTATTCGCGGAATAACGGTTTTACGCAGAGGCGAATCAGAATTTTGCGATGCAATGAGACTCATATAATACGGAGTAACCGAAAAAGGGAGTCCTTTTATATCACACTGCAAGGCAGAACGCTCGTCATCTCTGAGATCAAGTATTGTTTCAAGTGCGGAGAGTGTAGTTATCCGGTTTTTAAGCTGCCAATGCCAGTCGCACCAGTCATGGGGTGTAGAATATGGAAAATACTTCCTGTAAAAGGAAGCTGCCTTTTCAGAAAAAGTGAACGGAAGCTTTTTAGGTCTTAATGTTCGGACATTATTTCCTTCTATCGAAGAAACCGCAGGAAGCGGGACATCAGCCGAATCTCCTTTACTGGGAGGGTCATCCTCATTATGAAGATAAGAATCAAAGGAGATATCCATTTTTCAACATCCTGCCTTAAGCGGAAAACCGCGAATAATAAAAACGCGACTGCATTCAAATACCATGAGTACTACTTTGTCAAGTAAGATGTCAGTTTTTAGTCAGATAAATAGTTTTTTATTGATAAAAATTTTATTTCCCTCTCTATGAAGCTCACCCTCAATTTCAAGAAGAGTAACAGCCTCAGCAACATCGCTGATTTTCATATTTAAAAATCTTGAAATAGAATCAATATCATTTAGACTATTATTCTTAATCACAGAAAGAATATCATTATCATAATTTGTCTCAATTTTTCGGCTTGAAAGCAGCTGCAATTCTTCATTGTTATTTTTTTTAAAACTTTTTTCTCCCATTTCTTCAAAAATATCATCAATAGAAGAAATAAGGGCGGCTCCCTGCCTAATCAGTCTTGCACATCCGGAATAGCTCTCATCAAACGTATTTCCCGGACAGACCATAACTTCACGATTCTGCTCAAGTGCACATCTGGCGGTTATCATTGCTCCGCTTTTTTCACCAGCCTGAACTACAAGTGTCCACCTTGATAAACCGCTTATGATGCGGTTACGCCTCACAAATGACCATTTCTGACCCTTTATAAACGGCGGTATTTCGGTAATAAACGCCGAAGATTGAGAAGCTCTGATCATTGCATAAACATCATTGTTGGAGAATGGATAATGCTGATCTATGCCGCCTGCCATGACTCCAACAGTAGAACCCCCTTTTAAGGCTCCGAGATGGGCGAATCGGTCGATCCCGGCTGCTAAACCGCTAATAATTGTATAACCGCTTTCTGAGAGCAATCTGGCTATTGTAAATGCTATTTTTTCTGATATTCTGTCGCTCAATCTGGTTCCGACTATTGAAAAACAGTTTTTTAAATCACTCTTCCGCGAACAATAAAGAATAGTGGGAGGCGATTCAATTTCCCGCAGTAACAGAGGATATGAATTGTCAGTAATTGAAATGAGCTCAAAGCCTATTTTATCCGAAAGACTCATTATCTTTTCAGCAGCAGTCATCGGATTAGTGCCATAATAGGATTCTGCATGTGCAACAGTACGAAGAGAACTTCCGCCCATAATCTCGAATATTTCAGAAGGTGTATAATCATTAAGAAGCAGTGCGACTCTTTTTCCCCCGACACGTGCGGATACAGAAAGAGCCAACAGATGCTGAATCATTTTGAGCTATTTCCGTATGATGCACTTATTTGATCAATATTTGCTTTTGCATTTTTTATATAATCATCTTTTTTCGAAGATGAAGGCATATTCTGTGCATAAGAATAAATTTCTTCATAAATCGATAACGCGCTCGCCGGATTGCCCGATTCGTAATACATTCTACCCAGGGCAAATCGCGCATTTATATTTCTTTCATCCGATTCAGCAACTACTTTCATCTTTTTCAGACCGCTTTCCTTCTCTCCTAATCCGTAAAATTCGGTAAAAGCTAGACCATAAAGAGCTTCGCTGTTTGATGAATTTTTTTCGAGTGACTTTTTATAGTGAAAAACTGCCTTTTCAAAATCAGATTTTTCACCAAGATTTATGCCCCTGTTTGAATAAGAAGCTCCTAAGTAAAAATGAACCTTTGCCGAATCATTACCATATTTTAAAGCTTTTTCAAGAGACTCAATTGACAAATCCCATGATTTTGTTTCTGCATATTTAATTCCGAGTTTTTCGTAAACCAGACCCAGTTTAGATGAGGCCTGAACCTGAGAATTTATCTCATCCTCATACTCCTTCGCATCATCCATCAGATCATCAAGTGACTTTTCACCGCCGGATTCGCTTCCTTCTGCAATTTTTACCGATTTCAGCTTAAAATATTCAGCTGGATTCTTATCACATCCGGCTGAAAATATTACAGTACAAATGACGAAAAATGATATTTTATAAATTTTTTTCATACAACACCTAATACGTAATTATAAGCTATAATTTCAGAATTTTTGAAATTTTTTCATCAAGACGATGCAAAAATTTTGAAATATCGCATTTTATATCCAGATCGGCAAAATACGAATATCTGTTGCGTGAATCCTGATTTACTGACACTATATATTTTGCAGACCTCAACGCATTTAAGTGTTCCATTGAACCTGAATCTCCAACCGAAATATATAGATCAGGAGATATGCAGTTTGAAGAAATCCCGATGGATTTTTCACGTCCTGCTATTCCTTCCCTCATAGCATCCACAGAAACGGCGTTTATGCATGAAAGCTTTCTTGCGGCAGGAACAATTGTTTTTTCAAATCTTGAATGATCTCGAAGTGCTTTTCCGGCAGACAAATAAGATTTTAAGACAGGTGAAGATATTCGGGATTTCTGGTTTCTGCGCTGTTTAGGTGCTTCAACCGTCTCTTCGATAAAATTCTCATCATAAACTTCTTCATAAATTGCCTTCGACTCACTCTCAGAATCATATTTATCAAGCCGTTCTGTTCCGAAAGTAAAACAGCACTTAGGAGTTACACTTTGAACTCTCTCAGAAGATCCATCACCTAAACGTCTGATAAATTGATGATTTTCCGAGAAAGCGGTATTTGCAATATTTGGAATATAAGAAATTTCTTTCTTCAGCGACAGAAGAGGCATAACGATATCTGCATAAATTGACGAAAGACTCGAAATATTATCCAGTAAATATTTATCAAAAAGATCAGATAAGTGCTGCACGGTTTCTTTAATATTTTCGTAATTAATACCTTTCAGATAAACTGCATAATCAGAACGTTTAGAACATTTATTAAAAAGATCCGAATCATTAATTACCAAAGCATAAACCGTATCTCCTTTAGAACGCAAAAAAGAAATATAGTTCTCATACTGTTCTCCGTTAATACCGGAATAAGACTCACAAATTATTCCGCATTTCATACTTTTATCATCCCCTTTTCCATCATCAACTCAATAACAACCGTTGCCGCTTCTTCTGGCGGCATAACAAACGTTTTATTATTGTCTGATGCACGGCTTTCAATTATTGAATACGGCTCACTTATATCCTGATCAGAAATTATATCAATTTGAGCAGTTTCAGACGATATACGTTCTTTTAGCACAGGATAACGGAGAGGAACCCCGCCCATATACGAAATAACAAGAGGGAGCTCACATCTTTTCATTTTTAATTCTGAATTTTTCCATTCGTAAAAAAGATCAATTCCATCGGCATGATAGTCAAAAGAATCAGTCCTTTCAGAATAATTAAATGAAAGCATTTCAGCCGCAAGAGGGGCAAAAGATGAAAAGGAATACTCTTCTGAATACGCCGGAAGAATTAATAGAGATGATTTATTTCGTTCTGCGACTATACGCGCCGCACACGCTTCAGAAAGAGGAGATTTTATTTTTGAGGATTCGATTAAGCATATCTTATCAGCCCCGCAGGAATATGCCCTTCTTAATTCTTTTTCAATAATAACGGAACCGAATGAAAAAACGGTCAGGGTAAATCCACATTTATCTTTAAGACGCAAAGCGGCTTCTAACGCAGATTCAGAAAGCTTGTCGATAAAGCAATAATTACGGCCTTCGACAATTCGCAGATAAACAGCTATATCCATTGTTACCTTATGCGGGACAATTCTTCGTAAAGGCTTTTTGCAATACCCATATTAGAGTTTTTGGACATATTCAAAGCATACTCGTCATAGAGCATATCTTCAAAAATCTCTTCTGCATATCCCCCGTGCAAAAATTCTCCCTTATCAACATTTTTTTTCATAGAAGAAAGCATTTGCTTAACGAAAAGCGATTCCATTTCAATGCATGTATCCATGAGCTTTTTGTCAACAGGCTTTTGTTTTGTTTCCTTTGCGGAAATGGTTTCTGATAATATTTCTGCAAAATTCTCTGATGAAGCAGAAGACCCGCTTTTACGTTTTATGTCATCTATTTTCGCGCTTGTTTTTGAAGACAAAGCCTGATCAATATAATTAACTTCCATAAAACCTCACTTGATTACAAGTTCTGCGTGAAGAGCTCCGGCATCCTTGAGCGCTTTTATTATTGCAACTAAATCCGAACCGCTTGCGTTAACATAATTTAAAGCATCGACAAGATCTTTTACGGTCGAAGATTCCTTAATCATCGCTGCGGCAGTTTTTTCCATTTGTCCGTCAATCTTAACAGTCAGGCCGTCTTTTGAAACAACGCTTTCTGATATTTTGACATCACTCCCCATAACAATGGTTCCGTCTTTTTCATTGATAACAACTTTTGCTTTATATTTAGGAGTAACTTCCATTTCCATAATCTTAGAAATAAATTCACTTTGCGAAATATCAGCCGGAAAATTGAAAGTAATTCTTCCGCTTTGAGATACTGCCGGATTAGAATCAGGATACTCTTCTTCAACCATTTTCGAAAGCTCATCCGCAACTGAAAAATCAAGCTCATTCAAAACCAGTGTAAATGAATTATTCTGAATAAATTCCGTATCCACATTTTTCTCAACGAGTGCCCCCTGAGAAACGAATCCGCTTGTCTTTACACTTTTCATTTTATTCTTGGAATTTTCTTTTAGAGTTAGATTGCCCTGGGCAACGGCATAAATTATATCATCAGCGCCTTTCAAAGCCGACTGAAGAAGAACTCCTCCGTCAAGCGACTTTGCATCTCCGATTGATGCAACAGTAACATCAATACGGTCTCCGACTCTAACAATTGACGGCAGTTTCGCAGTTACCAAAACAGCTGCTGCGTTTTTTGACTTAAAGATATCAGGATCAGCAATTCCCATATTTTTCAAGAGATTCTTCATGCTGGAATTAGTGAGAGCAAGCTTCGAATCACCGCTTCCCTGTAGACCCACAACTATACCATAACCTATAAGCTGGTTTTCCTTTAAGCCGTCTATAAAAGAAAAGTCTCTGACTTTAACAGTTGATTCTGCTGAAAGAATAATTGGGAAAATAAGCATTACGGTCAGAATTATTTTTTTCATCGACGTGTAAGCTCCTCAAGCATTCTATTGATATAATCAACGATTATTCTCTGCTTCTCTGCTTCTGTTAAATCGCCTTTAGCTTGTTCACCTTCAGCCGGAGCAGGACGATTGAGATTCATTCCTATGCCGCGCTTAGTGCTCATTATATCCAGACGAAAATTTACAACATTATCTGCTTTGATAACACTGCCGTTCAATAAAGCCGGATCTAAAATTCCGCTGACCGCAAATCTGGTAAAAACGCCGTTGATGATATATTCTTTTGAACCGGCAATTGCGAAATTCCTTCCCTGAGCTCCGGTAATTACAGCTGCAATATTCATATTGAGGGCATTTTTTGAATCAACTGTCAGCGTATCATTATTATCCGAGCTTCTGTCGGATTTTATCTTCGTAAGAAAACCTGTAAGATTAATATCCGGATTCGAAGTGACATCCGAATTGCTTTTACTTTTCATATTAAGCGTAAACTTCATTCTGCTTAAATCAGAAACAGATACCACAACGGTATCTCCGACTCTGACAGCTTCTGAAGATGAATAAATATTTCTGTCACGCCATAAAGTTTTGCTTTCGATGAGTACAGAAAAAAGAAATACCGATATAATAAAAAGTTTTTTCATATTCCGATCTCCACGACCTTATCCGGACTCAGAATACCTTTGATATATCCTTTTTTTCCAAGTTCAACGGTTACTCTGTCTCCGCTTGCGGCGTCTTTCTGTGCTATTCCTCTGAACTCAAGTACTATGCCTTTTCTTTTTACAACGACATCAACCTTATCACCCTTAAAAACAATAATTTCACGTGGTGGTTTCTCTTCCTTTTCTTTCGGCACTAAACGTACGCCATTGCCGTAAATTATAACCGGTTCAGATGAAACGCCGTTTAATGCTTCTTTGAGTTCACGCAAGTCAATTATTGAGTCCGCATAGTATTTGCGGTCAATAACCATTTCCCTCACTCGTTCGCTCTCTACGCTTCCGCCTTCCACAAACGCGATATCGGAAACTTTTACTGCACTTGAATCATGCGCCGCGTTAGGGTATAAAAACACCTTAATATCGGCTATTAGAAAAACCGGCAGAATTAATGCAATCACACCCAGTTTAAAAAAAACTTTCATCAGCGCTTGAGTCCTATCGCTGTCGCAAGCATTGAATCCGAAGTCTGAATGGCTTTTGAATTGGTTTCATAAGCTCTTTGTGCAACTATCATATTAACCATTTCTTCAACAACCTTAACATTACTCATTTCAAGAAAACCCTGATGAACTTTTGCCATTCCATTCATACCTGGCTGTCCAGGAATTTCTTCGCCGCTTGCCGCAGTTGTTTTATATAAATTACTTCCGATACTTGAAAGCCCTGCCGGATTGACAAAACGGTAAATTTCCATCGTTCCTACTTCAACCGGATCTTCATCACCAATTACGTTTACGGAAATTCTCCCGTCTTTGCTTATGCTCAGAGTATCCATGATAAAATCTTCCGGAAGAACAACAGGAGGTTCAAGAAGATATCCGTTGGAAGTAACGAGCTGACGGTTAGAATCAACCTTGAAAGATCCATCACGTGTATATGCCTCGCTTCCGTCATAAAGAAGAACCTTGAAAAAACCTTCTCCCTCAAGAGCGATATCTGTCTTATTTTCAGTAGACTGAAGAGAACCCTGCTGAAACATTTTCTGCGTTGCAGAGACGCGAGCGCCATGACCTACCTGAATTCCCGTTGGAATTTCAGTTATTTCAGTCGCTGGAGTTCCGGCCATAAGCTCAGTCTGATAAATCAAATCTTCAAATTCGGCTCTCATCTTTTTAAAGCCGTAAGTATTTACGTTTGCAAGGTTATTGGAAATTGTATCGATGTGAAACTGCTGGCTCGTCATTCCGCTTGCCGCAGTCCAAAGTGATCTCATCATAAAGGCACCTCTCAAAAATTACAGTCTTTCATATTGAATTTCGGTCTTTTTTGAGATTAATTAAGCAATTTTTTGATTATGTCGCAAAGAAGTCAGATAGTTTCAAGAAATCTCTTTCTGAAGCTTTTTCTCACATCTTTTGAGGATTTTGTCTATTCTGGAGAGTTCTTTTTCGAAATCCGAAAAATCTTCGCGGCTGATGCCCTTTCGGAATTTCTTGGCTATTTTAATCTTAGCCTGAGCATAAACCAAAAGCGCTTCCCGCAAAGAAAACTCATCCTTCTGATCCATTCCAACCCCCCGAAAAGTTCATGAAATAGGTACCGTATTATGTTACATTAGAAATGATATTGTTTCAAGGATTTTTTTAAAAAAAGTCCAATGATATTTTTTTCTTGCAAACGTTTGCTATTTGTTTATTTTGGCTATAATTAATGGGCGGTATATTTATGAAAAAAATTCAATTTGCTATCCTATGCTTATCAGTATTTGTATTGCTGATTTCATGCGGAAAAAATAAAAAAATCAGTCAAGATAAAGCGATTCGTGCAATCCAGACTGCATATTACCCGGATTCTCCAAAACATTTTATCGCAGTCGGAACAGACGAATCTTCGTTTGAAATTCATACAGTCGGCGGTACAAAGGTTTTCAGCGGAAAGCTTATAAAACGCGGTCTATGGGATTTATCCAATGAATATGTTAAAAATGGTGATTTTACAGATCTCAAAGATTCGGGAGAATACATTATAAAAATAAAGGGACTTGAAGATTCGTATCCTTTTAAAATATCAAAAGACGCTAATAAAGAAACTCTAAAAGCTTCTATTAAGGCATTTTATTATCAGAGATGTTCAATACCTCTCAAAGAAAAACATGCAGGGATTTGGAAACGTAATGCCGGACATCCCGATTTAAATCTTCAATTTGACAAAACAGTCGGCAAAGAAGGCAGAAAATCCGTTCCAGGCGGATGGTACGATGCTGGAGATTATGGTAAATACATTGTCAATGCCGGTATTTCATGCCAAACTCTTCTTTCATTATATGAACTTTATCCTTCAGCCATTGGAGATGATCTGAATATCCCTGAAAGCGGAAATGGAAAAAGCGATCTATTAGATGAAATCAAATACGAACTCGACTGGTTCAAAACCATGCAGGATTCTGACGGAGGCGTTTTCTTTAAAGTTGCCACAAACCAATGGCCGCCTATGGTAATGCCTGAAGATGATAAAATTGAACGCTTCATTATTGGAAAATCCACTACATCATCACTGAATTTTGCGGCATCAATGGCTCAGGCCGGAAGAGTCTTTAAAGAATATGATTCGTCTTTTGCATCTGACTGCATCAAACGTGCTGAAGCTGCTTTGAAATGGGCTGAAGCAAATCCTGAAATTAAAGAACCTGATAATACTAATGGTTCAGGACCTTATGAAGATACGGATTTTTCTGACGAGTTCCTTGCTGCTTATACAGAACTTTTTATTACTACAGGAAAGCCCGAATATGCAAAACAAGTTGAAAACGTGATAAAACCTGACGGAATAAATAAACCGGCAGAATGGCAAAATCTGATGGTTCTCGCATATCACTCAATTGCAGTAACAGAACATTCATTTAATGATACAGTTAAAAGTAATGCAAAAAAAGCTATAATATCATTTGCAGATAATATTCTTTCTGAAATAAAGAATAACCCTTACAGAATACCTATCAATAAACATTTCAGATGGGGATCTAATTCAGATATCGCCAATTACGGAGTCTCTCTCATTTACGCGTTCCGAATTACAAACGACAGAAAATATCTTAACGCGGCATCGGAAATGATGGATTACATTTTCGGAAGAAACGCAGTAAACTATTGCTTTATGACTGGTTATGGGACAAACCCAGTTGTTCAACCGCATCACAGACCCAGTTCTTCCGATGGAGTAAAACCTCCTGTTCCGGGACTTATAGCCGGCGGAGCTAATCAGGGAAGAGAAGACGGACAATCATACTTTGATTATTCTCCAGCTAAATGCTATATTGACGTGGGAGGAGCTTATGCCTGCAACGAAATCGCAATCAACTGGAACGCACCGGTTGCATTTATTCTTGGTGCTCTTGAGTCAGAATTAGGAAAATAAGGAAAAATAAAAATGAAAAAAATAATAATTTTCGGAAGTAATGCTGAAGCAACGTATCATCCGCTGGATGCTGTTAAGGACTACTTCGTATCTGCCCTTTCCGGCGGATTCGAAGTAATGTTCTCTGACAATATAGCAGACTTAGCTCAGCTTTCTTCCGGAGATTATAACGTCGCAATATCATACTTTGACCTTTGGGAAAGAGCAATCCCCAATCAAACCGTACAGCAAATCCGTTCTTTCATAAATTCAGGCGGAGGCTTTCTTGTTATCCATAATGGAATATCTCTTCAAAGCGATCCCGAATTCCGCGAAATAATAGGCGCAGAATTCAACGGTCATCCGCCCTATCAGAAAATAGATTACAGAATTTCAAAAAAGCATTTTATCACCGAAGGCATCGATAATTTTTCCATCAGTGAAGAACCTTATAAATTTAATTTTTACGGATTTAATGCTTTTACAGTTCTTATTGAAAGCACTTCAATGGACGGAACATCATCTCCGGCATTATGGATTAAAGAAACAGAAAAAGGCCGCATAGCCTATTTCGCTCCGGGTCATGATGAAAAAACATTTCAAAATGATAATATCCAAAAGCTAATCAGAAATGCTGCTGACTGGTGTTCTACCAATGCATGATCTTGCCTTTATAATCCATATATATTGGATCATTTAATGCAAAATCTTTTTCTGCAAGTGAAAATATTCCTTCAGCAGATTCAGTTGAATCGATATCAGCCTTTAATCCGCCCATATCTGTTCTCATCCATCCAGGATGAACCGCTATTATTTTGATTCTATCTTTTTTCAAATAGTTCTGGAGCAATATGCTCTGCATATTTAAAGCCGCTTTCGACATGCAATAATCAAATTCTTTTTCACGCCAGCAATCAGATAAACTTCCCGCTTCGGATGATATATTTAATATAAGTTTCTTTTCTCCTTCTTTTAAAAAAGGAAGAAAGGCTTTTGCGGTTCTTAACGGTCCTAGAGTGTTAATATTATGAGTTTTCAAAGCAATGTTAAAATTTACATCCTCTAGAGAGGCATAAGATTCTTCAAAATGCACTCCGGCATTGTTAAGCAGAATATCCAGTTTACCGTCGACATCATATTGTTCGAAATTATGTGCAGCAGACAAGACTGATTCATCCGAAGAAACATCCATACGAATCAATTTCAAAAAATTACTTTTTTCTGAAAGTTTAATTAATTTCTCAGGACTTTCTTCAAGATGAGCTGCGATTACACAATAACCATTATTAGCGAATTTCTCAACAAGCGATAACCCCAATCCTTTGTCGGCACCAGTAATAAGAATTGATTTCATAAACACCTCCGCGCAAACGTTTGCCAATTGTGCCGCTGATATGAAATATTACAAGCTTTTTATAAAAAAGAATCTTCAAGAATATTTTTTACTTTAGTCATTGCAGACGGAAATCTTTCTTTTTCATCTTTATTAAAATCAGAAAGAACATAATCAGCAACAGACATTGAAGGATCGGGCCGTCCAATACCAAAGCGAATTCTTTTAAATTCACCGCTTCCGCCGATTTGCATAATAGAACGAATTCCATTATGTCCTTTATGGCCTCCGCCATCTTTCAAGCGGATGTCTCCAAAAGGAAGCTCGAGTTCATCATGAATGACAATGAGCGAATTAAAATCGCAGTTTGAAGTTTTCATAAAAGGTATAACTGCTTCACCGCTTAGGTTCATAAAAGTCTGTGGAAAAACTAACATAAAATCAGAAGATTGAGAATAAAGAATATTACCTTTTTTTTTTGGCTGAGTTAAATTGAATTGAGATACAAGAAAGTCTCCGACAAGGAATCCGGCATTATGCCTGTTCCACTTATACTCCGAACCGGGATTTCCCAAACAGGCTATAATTTTCATCAAAGAATATTATTCTCTGCTTCTTCAACAGAATCATAAATGGTCAGATGACGGTCAACTCCTGTAATGACAAACAATTCCCTGATATCATCCCTTAGACCGCTGACAACAAATTTAGTTTTATTATCATTGGCTTCATTCATGCACGAAAAGAGAAGACCTAGAGCCGCACTGCATAGAAACGAAACATCCCGCATGTCTATTATTATATCTTTGCTTTTCAAATTAAGATACTTCTTAATTTCCTTATGTGCACCTTCGGTAAACTCATTGGAAAGAGATCCCGCGAACGTCACAACAGCATAAGTCCCTTTATCTGCACTTTCAATATTCATAAAATCAATCCGTAATTTATAATAATCTGATTTACTATTACGTCAAGTAATTTTCAGGCAATCAATCAGTAGCCTTTTCTGATATCAACTCCTGAATAATAGTATTTTAAAATATATTTATAATCTTTTCCGCCATCTGCGAGATTCTTAGCTCCATATTGACACATCCCTACACCATGCCCCCAGCCTTTTCCTTCAAAAACAACGTTTTTACCGCTGACTCTCGTAGTAAAATATAAGGATCTTAAACGTTCCGCACCTATAATTCTTCGAAAATCATTCCCTGTAAGTACTATTTCTCCGCTTGAATGACGGATAATTACACCTGTAACTCTTTCAGAAGAACGTTTTAAATTTATCGATTTAATTTTTCCTGTTTGTTTTCCGTTTTTTTCTAGCAAAGACTTAATTTCAGTTACTGAAATATTTTCTTTCCAGTTATATTTTAGAGAATTAGTACAATAGTCACACTTGACTCTTTTGAGATATGGTAGATTTTTACCGGTCCACACATCACCATTATCAGAGGTCCATCCTCCGCATGTAGAATGGAAAAAAGACAGGATTGGTTCACCGTCATAAGTCATTATAAGACCTGAAGTTTTATCAACGGCAGTATTCCCGGATTTACTTTCTGATGAATATCCTTTATACACCTGAAAATTAGTAGTAGAATCCAGATCATAATTTACATTTGATTTTTTATTCAAAAAGTATACTGCATAAGTTCTTGCCGCAACAGCTTGCGCCTTCAGTGCTTCTATATGCCAACTGCCGCTCATCTCACATGAGACTACACCTTTTAAATAATCTTCAAGTGATATTCTATTGCAAACATCAATCTTAACTCCGGATTTTCTTACTATCAGCAGACCGCGATATTTAACACCGTTAACTCCGATAATTCCGTCGGATGATTCAAAAATCATCTCAGATTTAAATTCAGATGATTTAATATCAATTGCTTTTGCCGATTTAACAGCAAATGCATCAGATTTAGAATATAGATTCGCTGATGAAAATATATTTATTTTTTCTGACCCGGAAATGATTCTAACATCAATTGTTTTATGATCTGTTGATGTATATTTTCCGCCTTGCTTTATCCGCAAAGCGGAAGGAGAACATGATAGAATAAAACATGATAAAGCTATGGTAAAATATTTCTTCACAATTATCCTTTTGGATGGAACTGACTATGAAATTCCTGAAGCTTTTTCTTTGCTAGATGCGTATAAACCTGAGTAGTTGATATATCCATGTGTCCAAGCAATTCCTGAACTGAACGAAGATCCGCACCGTTCTCAATCAAATGAGTTGCGAATGAATGACGAAGCGTATGGGGAGTTATATTTTTTTTGATATTAGTTCTGTCAACATATCCTTTAAGAAGTCTCCAAACACTTTTACGGTTCAACTTTGATCCCTTTTTGCTTATAAAAAGGAATTCACTTTCTCTTTTACCGAGAATTTCACCCCTTGATTTTTTAACATAAAGCTTAATCATTTTCACAGCTTGAAGTCCAATCGGAACAATTCTCTCTTTGTTTCCTTTTCCAGTAAGTTTTATAAAGCGTGAGTCATAATCAATATCCATAATTTTTATTTCAATCGCTTCCGATATTCTCATACCGCATGAGTAAAGAAGTTCGAACATTGTTTTATCACGCAATTCAAACGGATCATCATCCGAAATAGAATTGAACAATCTTTCAATTTCTTCAGTACTTAAAAAATCAGGCAATGATTTCCGTATTTGCGGTGTTTCTATTTTTTCTGTGGGATTGGGAACTTCGAGAGTTATCGACACATAGTTGTAAAACTGTCTTATCGCGGCAAGAGATCTGGCAAGTGTACGGCTTGAATTGTTTCGTTTTGTCTTTTCGAATGACAAAAATTTCTTAATGTCATCCTGACTCGCACTCATTATATTTTTATTAGAATCCTCAAGAAAGGCATTAAACTTTTTCAAATCATACGTATACGAGAAAATTGAGTTTGACGATAATCCTTTTTCAACCTTTAAAAAACGTTTGAATCTATCAATTTCTTTAAAATCCGCCACTGTTATCTCCTTTTTCCATTGTCATGGAACCGTATTATACAAATAATATCGGCAGTGTACGGATTATGTCTTTATAGATTATTTTATAAATTAGAATAATTTTAATACTTTTATTTTTAGTCGCAGTCCAACCTTTCATTATATTATCGGCAATATGCGGCAGGATGTAAAATTTTATTCCATTCGCAAGGCATCTATCGGATTTAAATCCGACGCTTTTTTTGCAGGATAGAATCCGAAAAAGATTCCAACAGCAAAGGCGAATGAAAAAGAAATAATTATTGAGAAAGGAGAAAAAACATATGCCCAATTTAAATAAAATGCAATAAAAAAATATCCGCATAATCCAAATAGAATACCTAACACTCCGCCGAATGAACAAAGAATTACAGATTCGGTCAAAAACTGTGTTAAAATATCTCTTTTTTTTGCACCAATTGACATACGTATACCGATTTCACGAGTTCTCTCATTCACTGAAACCAGCATAATATTCATAATGCCTATTCCGCCGACAATTAATGAAATAGATGCTATAGCAATTAATAAATATGTTAGAGTCCTAGAAATATTATCTGCGATTTCGAGGTTCTTTGAATTAGTTTCTATATCAAAATCACTTGGATCATTCGCATTAAGAGAGTGGATTCCTCTAAAATATGAGTCAGCAAGAGTAACAGCTTCATCGAAAGTTTTATCATCAATTGAAGAAGCATAAATAACTGCGGAGTAAGGCGAAAACCCGAGATTATACTCTGAAGTTCTTGCAGGCACTACGCAGATATTATCAAAATCTTCACCTGTCAGCGAAACACCTTTTCTGTAAAGAGACGCTATTACCCGAAACGGCTGATTACATATAAAAATTATTTTACCTGTTGGATCTGAAAATCCGAAAAATTTTATTCTTACTGAATCTCCTATTATTACAGCTTTTTCACCTCGAACAAGCTCATCTTCAGTAAAAATTCTTCCGAAGAGAGGCTTTCGGCCTTGCAATAATAAAAAATCATTGTCAGTGCCATAAATACGGGTTATTTGGCTTTTATTTCTATATTTAACCAATACTTCGTTTTGAGTTAATACACGCGAAACATATTTAAACTGTCTGTACTTCTTAAGCTCAGGGAGATCTCTTTTAGAAAGAATTTTTCCCCCAACTCGTGGAACTATCGACATTCCATTTTTTCCATAAGAAAATATTTTATTTTTTACTGCGACCTGTGCACTTGAAGCCAGACCAATCATCATTATAACCGATGCAATACCGATTATAATTCCGCAACTGGTAAGAATAGAACGCGCTCTGTTCGCACGCAGCACCTTATAAGAAGAAACAACGGAATCAAGAATCATTATTCAAATTTATCCCTGTTATAACCGACTTTCTTTCTTTTTTTAACGCTTTCATCTTTTATTACAACACCGTCTCTAAACACAATTTTACGTTTAGTAAAATCTGCAACATCCGGTTCATGTGTAACGATAATAATGGTTATTCCAAGCTCGTCATTCAAACGGGTAAATAAGTTCAAAATATCATTTGTAGTTTTAGTATCGAGATTTCCTGTCGGCTCATCCGCAAGAATTATTGCAGGATCATTTACTAATGCTCTCGCTATTGCAACACGCTGCTGCTGTCCTCCGGAAAGCATATTCGGATGATGACCAGATCTTGAAGAGAGACCTACTATATCAAGCATTTCCATGCCTTTTTTATGCATTGTCTTTGTATCAATATTTCCTCTGTAATAAAGAGGCAATACAACATTCTCTAAAGCACTTGTCCGCTGTAAAAGATTGAAACCCTGAAAAACAAAACCAATTTTTTTGTTTCTGATTTCAGCCTGAGCATCGCTAGAAAGATGACTGCCGTCAATGCCATCAATAAAATACTGCCCGGAAGTCGGAACGTCCAAAAAACCAAGAATATTCATAAATGTTGTTTTACCTGAACCCGAAGGCCCCATTATAGACACGAATTCAGAAGAATAAATATCAATATTCACATTCTTAAGAGCTCTAACGGCCGTTTCTTCATCGTTACCGTAAGTTTTAAATAAATCTTTAATTTCAATGACTTTCTTTAAAGACATGATCAATCCATTTCTTTCTGATAAAAACCTATTAGAACCTCATCGCCTTCTTTAAGCGATCCGGTCATCACCTCGGTAAAAAAATCACCCTCAACACCTGTTACAACTTTAACCCTTTTTATAGGTTTCGACCCTGTTGAAATTGACCTTTTAACCCACAAATAGCGAACTCCGGGTTCAGGTACAAATTTTTCAGGATTTACGGAAAAAGCTTGGTTCGGGATACGTAATACTGAATCTTTCCTGTCAATCTTAACAACTGCGGAAGCAGTCATTCCCGGACGCAACAAATTCTTGGAATTATCGCAAATAACCAATGATTCATATGTTACAATCTGGTTTACCGTTTTAGGATTCATTCTAACCTGTTCGATTGTACCATAAAACCTTTCATCAGGATATGCACTGACTGAAAATTCAACCTGTTGACCCTTGGAAACTTTTCCGACATCGGATTCATCTACGTCAATAATCAACTTCATTTTCTTGAGAGTAGGTGCAATCAGAAAAAGCGGTGTACCTCCGCCAACAGTTTTTCTTAATTCAGCCCATACCTGAATAACGATACCGCTGGTAGGTGAAAAAACGATTTTTGAACGTTGTTCATCTAATATAGTTTCATATGTTATCTTTACAGAATCATAATTTGCCAATGCCAAATTATAACTCCTCTGAGCCAAATCTAATTCTTTCTTAGAAATTAAACTTTCCGAATAAAGATTCTTTTTACTTTCAAGAAATTCACGCTGACTTTCAAGCTCATATTTTGCTTTTCTATGTGTCTCAGCATAAGAGAAAACCTTTTGATCTGTAACTGACGATTCAATAGATGCAAGTTTCTCGCCTTTTGATACAATATCGTTAAAATTAGCAAAAACCCCAACCACAGATCCCTGCACCTGACTTGACACAAGAAATGATTCATACAAATCAAGCTTACCCTGAACGGCAATTGTTTTAGAAACCTCACCGGTTGATACTTTAGCATATTCATAAACAACAGCTTTATTAGTTGAACAAAACTTAAAAGCAAAAATTACAACAGGTATAATAACAAGCAGTATCAATAAATACTTTTTCTTTAATTTTTGCACAATAATTCCTCATCAACACCAATCATATTTGCCAAAACAGCACGATTTTGGAGATATTCATATTTAGAATTTAAAATTTCCATTTCTGATTGAAATAAAGAATATTCGGCTGTCTGCAGTGTTAACTGAGATCCCGTACCGCTGTCATAACTCAACTGAGCCAAACGAAGATTTGTTCTTGCGTTTTCAACATTCAATTTGGAAATTTTCATTTGATCCATCAACACTACCATCATTGAATATGTAGCCGAAATCTTTTTTTTAATATCATTTGATACACTCAATTCATTGTAACTTTCTTTATTGTATTTCGCAATAGACTCGTCTACAGAAGCCGAGTATGCCCCACCGGTATAAAGCGGCATAGATGCGACAATATTCAGCAAATAAATCAAATTCCAATTCTTTTTATCTGTGTTTTCTTTCATATACTTGCGTTTATAGAGGGTTTCATTTTGATAACCCAAAGAACCTACAACATCAACAGAAAGATTATCACCTGCTTTTGCGATAGCAATCTCCAAACGGCTCATTTCTTTTTTATATTTAGCGGCCATAAGCAAAGGTGAATTATTATCGGCAAGTTCAATAATTGAATCAAGACTCAGCGAGAACTCAGAGACTTCATCAATGTCCAAGAAATCATAATCACCTTCAACCATTTCAAAAATACCCATAGATGCAAGCAAATCCTTTTTTCTATAATCCTGATCATTTTTAGCTTTTCTATAATCAAGAGATGCTCTGGCATAATTGACCTCGGCAGTACTTAAATCCAGTATAGGTCTTTCTCCATTTTTAACCAAAACAGAAACAACATTGAGCCTCTTCTTATAATTTTCTTCAATTTTAGCTTTAAGTGTCGAAATATGTTTTGAAAGAAGATAATTATAATATGCTCTTTTTATCCCAAGAATAATATCTGATTTTTTTATGTATTCGGATAATCTTGCAAGCTCGACATTTTTCTTGGATAAGTCAAGTTTGCTTGAATAATCAGGATGAAGTAACTTATATCTAGCACTAACACCCGAAAACAAACCAATTTTATAATCCTCAAGTTTATAAAACTGAAGAGACTTATATCTCTCTTTCTCCTCAGAATCTGTGTCAATTTTTTCGGTAATTGTCTTTGCATCAAAAGACAAAGACGGTTTTTTAAGTGATTCAACTTTTCTTTGGCCTGCTTCTGCGATTTTTTGATTCTCTAACTCAATTGCCACGGCAGGACTATTCTGTATGCCTATATCTATACACTCTTTGATTGAAACAAAGCGCGTTTCAGCTACAGAAATAAGAGGTATAAAAATCAACGATAGTAACAAAATCTTACGCATTTTATCAACAAACATCCTTAACATGACAGTCGGACAGATTCAAACTTTCTTAAAGGATATTTTTTTAACGGACATTTTGTCAAACAGTTATTATTTATAAATTTTAGAGAGATATTCAACAAATAATTGAGATATTTAAAAATTAGATGAAATTATAATCAAAAAATCTTGACAGTTTTTCGACCATCTTAAATAAAGTCTTATACCGTGCTGGCTTAGCTCAATTGGTAGAGCTACTGATTTGTAATCAGTAGGTTGGGGGTTCAAGTCCTCTAGCCAGCTCATCGGTGAGGTTCCCGAGCGGCCAAAGGGAAGAGACTGTAAATCTCTCGGCGTTGCCTTCGAAGGTTCGAATCCTTCCCTCACCAAAAAAAAAAGCTGCCTTTCGGCAGCTTTTTTTTTATGCTTTCTCGTTCAAATCTTTCAACATCTGCTCTATCGCATTGTCATCAAGACCATGAGCTTTTGCTCCTTGCTCAATAGTCTCAAATACAGCAACATGACAGCCTATACAATGGAGCCCATAAGCCCCAAGTATTCCCGCTGCATTAGGGTGTTTCTGAATCAGTTCACCGAAAGTCATTTCTTTAGTTATGTCAGCCATTAAATCCTCTTATTTTTCTTCATTTTCTTCATTTTCTATATTATAATGCGCAATTGCCAATTTGGCAAGCGGAATTGCGTACGGAGACGTAGAAACATAATTTAATCCGGCTTTAATGCAGAAAGCAATATTCTCAGGATCAGCTCCATGCTCACCACAGAGACCAAGCTTTAAATTAGGTCTGGTCAAACGGCCTCTCAGCGCAGCAGTTCCTACAAGTTCTTTAACTTCATCACCCAGTACCTGAAAAGGATTGGCTTTAAAAAGGTCATAAAGTGTATAGCTTGGGAAAAAGGAATTAGAATCATCACGGGAGAGACCATAAGTAGTCTGTGTTAAATCATTCGTTCCGAAACTGAAAAATTCGGCGAACTGGGCAATCTGACCGGCTCTTAACGCTGCTGCCGGCAGCTCGATCATCGAACCTACAGAATATTCGATCTCGTCAATTCCGTATTCTTCTATAACCTCATTTTTAATATCACGAATTCCTTTTACAGATCTTCCTTCGATCTTTTTACCGTTTTTAATGAACTTAAGCTCCTGTTCGCTCATTACGATCGGAATCATAATCTCAGGTTTTACAACAACACCTTCTTTTTTGAGCATACATGCAGCCTCAAAAATTGCCCTGCACTGCATTTCATATATTTCCGGATATGTTATAGCAACACGGCATCCTCTATGACCAAGCATTGGGTTCATTTCAGAAAGATCGGTGCACCGCTGTTTAATATCAGCAGGCTTAAGGGTCTTATTTCTTGAGGTCATATAAGTTACGAATTCCTGCATCGTATCTTCAGTACGCGGTAGAAATTCGTGAAGAGGAGCATCAAGAAGTCTTATTGTGGCAGGATTCCCCTGCATGATTTTAAAGAGTTCATAAAAATCCGAACGCTGCATTGGTCTCAATTCGTCCAAAGCCTTTCTTCTGGATTTTTCATCTTCTGCCAGAATCATTTCACGAAAACGCATAATTCGTTTTTCGTTAAAAAACATATGCTCAGTACGGCATAGACCAATTCCTTTTGCGTTAAATAGTTTCGCGAGTTCGGCATCTTTAGGCTGATCCGCATTCGCTCTTACATCAAAATCTCCCAGAAATTTCTGAGTAACATTTATAAATTCAAACAACCCATTATCTTTAAAATTAGGCTCAATTAATGCAGCTTTACCGAAATAAATAGTTGGAGATTCATAATATGGAACATTAATAGAGATATAATCTCCTTCTTTAACGGTAACCCCACCAACAGTGAAAGAATTACCTTTTATTTTAAGTTCAGGCATTACCATCGCAACTTTACCAAGGCTTCGTGCTACAACGGGCGCATGAGAAGAATAACCTCCTTCGTTACTAATTACACCCTGTGCAACTTCAATAGCTTTTACATCTTCAGCATAAGTTGCAGACATAACAAGAATTAGATTTTTATCTTTACCGCCCATAATAGCTCGTTTATATTCCTCAAGTATCTTTTCAGTTGAGAAAAATACACGTCCCACTGCAGCTCCGGTAGATCCAGAAATTCCGCCTTGAATTTTCTTCGTTGATTTGACTGAAGCAAGGTCAATAATAGGATGGAGAAGTTCATTCAGCTGAACCGGTTTCATTGTCTTCACAAGGAATTTATCATCGATGACTTTCTTTGAATGAAGATCAAGAAGTGTTTTTATATGAGACTGAGTACTTTTATCATCAACATCTTTCTGCTCTACCAGCCAGAGATTTCCCTGCTCTATGGTAAACTTAATGTTTCTTAGTTCTTTAAAATTCTCCTCAACCTTCTTGCCTACAGACTGAAGTTTATCTAAAAACTTTTTATCAATTTTTAGAATATCCTTTGCTGAAGACGAATCAACATCAAATGAGTTCTGTAAAAAACTGCCCTGAAGTTCATCTTTGCCTGTAACGATGTTTCTTGTATAATATGAACCAGAAAACGACTGTTCGCCCATATTCCCGTAAACCATGGCCTGAACCATTATTGACATCGAATTATCCACGTCAATGTCAGAGTCACAATACTCGCCAGCAGCCTTTTTCAAAACAGCAACAAGCTGATCATAAACATCACACGACAAATCTTCATCAATTAGTTTAAAATCATCATTAATCTTTTTTTTCATTTCATCAATTGAGAACTTTTTGCTTTTTAAAAGTTTCATTGAAGAAAAAGATTCGGCATCTACACCGTAAAGTTTAGAACCGATTCCCTTCAGCATATAAGCAAATTCGCCATAAGCGAATTCTTCTGATGTCATCTGCGCGAAACCTTCAACAGTTTCCATATTCAGACCGACATTATGTATCGAAGGGAAAAAGGGAACATTCAAATCCGAACTAAGAACAATTTTCAAAAGAAGAGGTTTTTTAGGGTCCCCGAAATTCTTTTTCATTTCTTTTTCAAGAAGAGAAACCATTTCTTTAAGTTCTTCCTTTATATTGATTTCAGGAAGTTTCCGTGTCATCTCAGAATCAATTATGAAACCCGGAGCAATCGGAAGACCCATCTCTGCAAGATCAACAACTCTTCTTCCACGTATTCCAAGCTGAGACTTGCGTTCCTCATCAAGTTTTTCCAAATTTTTATTAAAAAATATCATATCAGACATTTGCTACCTCAATCAAAATAAATTTAGTACGCTTCCTACAGGTCCATGCAGAAACTGTTCAAACCGCTGGCTTGCCCCTTCAAAAAGATATTTCTGGAGCTTGGATACTCCTTTGATATCTTCTCCGATTACCTGGATAAATATAAGCCCATGATGTTTAACTTTTCCCCATTTAAAAAGAGTGTTAAGATCATTAATCGCTTCACCCTCATAAAAAACTTTTACATCAAGACCTGGATATTTTGTTTTATAACTTTCAATGATCTTTTTCCATGCTTCAACATTACCATTATGAAACAATTCATTAGTAACCTGAACAGAATACTTTGGAGTTGATCTTATTGAACCGGAAGCTGATTCTGAAGCCTCGGCAACTTTAGGTTTTGCAGCCACAACAGGACGTACATTCTCATCTACAAACTTTTTGTTAATAAAAATATCTTTGCCGCCGAGCATTTCTTCAATGGCTTTAATTGCTTCTTTTTCAATCTTCCCGTCACTTTCTTCTTTAAGGTACTTGGCGTAAACGACAACGAGATGTTCACTCATAATTTCACGGATTTTACTCCATGCCGAATTATCTTTCGGATTAATAATTGAAACGTGCGAATTAGGATCAAAGTAAAGAAGAACTATATCAAGAGCTGTCCACTTTAAAGTTTCCGACGATATTCTGGTAAAATCATCTGTATTCTTCTGGAGCTCAAACGAACTATACTGATATTGAAATTTATCTTTCAATACAGCACTTACCAGAGGAAGAATCTGGGTAGAAACCATTTCGCCTTCTTCCAAAGCGACATTAATCATATCTGCAAGATTATTCTTTTCTTCAACTTCATCAACTGCTTCGGTAACTTTAAAAAAATGGCGTAAAGCTTTATTAAAATTGACCTTCGAGCCTAACGCGCAGTAAGTCGCGTCTACCATCGGAATACCCCCTTTGAGCTTATACATTTATTGCTTCCTAATTATAACATGGCGATTATCCTTGTCAATAAATATTAGAATTGACTTAAAAAAGAGATCGTTATCAAACAAGCATTATGTATTATTTTACATTATCTTTAAGAATAATTCAAATATCAATTATATGTTTAACTCTTCATTCTCAAGTTTATCCGCGCGAAAATTCATCAGAACTCTATCGCGCAGGCGAAAAAGAAGCAATTGAAGGGAACTATGAAAACGCTGAAAAAATATTTAACGAGGTAATAAAATTAAGTCCGTCTTTTGTATTAGGACATTATGGTCTCGGCAAATTATATCTATACAAAGAAAATAAAGCTTCTGAAGCTGAAAAAGAATTAAAAAGCGCATGCGAACTCGATAAGCATTTTTCAAAAGCACACTTTTACCTCGGACTATCATATTTCTATCAAAAAAAATATATAGCCGCGATACACGCCTTTAATGAAGCCTACAATACGGATAAGACATGCATCGAATCACTTTATAACATAGGCGTTATATACGATTTAATGGATAACTCACTAAAAGCGAAAAAATACTTTAAACTATGGAAATCACTTAAGTCAAAACTTGAGACAGAAAACGAAACCTGATATTAGAAATTATACCAATTAAAAACCCCGCTTTCGCGGGGTTTTGTTTATTTCATCAGTAATTATTCTGTTACAGCTTTCAATTCTGATTTAGGAGGTACTATGTCGATGTAAACAGGAAGAATCGCAATCGAAGACTCGTTGCCGACTGCGTCAACAGTTTTAGCTTCGATAAAATGATCTCCGTTGGATACAAACTGAATTTCTTTTTCATAAAGAGCGAATTCGCCTTTTCCATCAACACGCACTAGAATTTTCTTCAAACCGGATTCTTTGTCTTCGCCGGTAACAGAAAACTTGTATTCAGTAGAAGCAACTTTCTTACCAAGCTTATCCATAAGCGGTTTATCAGGAGTGATAGCAACTGTAGGCGGAACGTTATCTACGAAAACTTTTAGTGATTCAACTTCAGAAAGAGCTTCGTTTCCGTCAGCCTGTGGAAGTTTTATGGAAAATTTATTAGTCTTATTTGCAACATTGTCCTCAGAAGCAATTTTCAATTCAGCATCACCTGCGATATTGAAAGAAAACGTTGTAGCATATTCTGTTGATTCTGTTCCGTTAAGCGAATAAAGCGCCATGTAAAAACCGGAAAGAGCATCATAACCCGTTACAGTAAATCTGTTCGCGCTTGTAGTATAATAAACATTATTTACAAGAACTATCGGTGATTTAGTAACAATAGAAACAACCGGTGCGGTATTATCAATTACAACTCTGAAAATCTTTTCATCTTCTTTGTTGCCGACTTTATCAACACCATAATATTTTACAGTATATTTCCCTTCTGCATCAAGCGTAAAAGGAGCTGTATACTCGGTATCCTGTCCGTCATTTGTTTTGTAGAAAATTTTATCTGCATAGAAATTATCAGATGTAAACAGCTGAAACTTAACTTTGCTGTTGGCATAAGTCGTAACGCCGTCAAAATAAGTTTTTGCAGTCTGTTCAGGTGCCGCTTTAACTTCTGTCGCCGCGGTATCACCTTCTGCTTTAGCTTCTGTCGTAACTGCTCTATCTGCCGGAGCATCAGTTCCTACTGCTTCGTTCGGACTGTCTTTGGTAACCTCTTCAACATCTTCCTGCGCGATGGACGCACCTGCAAAGAAGAGGAAAAGAGCGGAAAAAGCCATAATTTTTTTAAACATTTAATCCCCCATAGTATTGGTACCATCCGCGCCGTATAAGCAACGGAAGGAAATCTTATCCGTGATAAATCCGGAAGACGATATCATACCTTTGAATCCCTGCAAAAATGAAATGTCAATCCATATTTTACTTCATTTATTAAAAATGATAATAATTTTAACGGCTTCTCATGTCATACAAAGTCAAATCAGCTGTATTTCTTATTAAACGGATTATTGACATAGAATCGGCAGATGTTACATTTTTAAAGCGATTATTTTCAATTAGAGCACGGATTTGATGCTTCCCCGATTTAAATTCTACTATAAAATAACCAAAAGAGGATTGTGCTGAATAATCGCTAGCAATCTGCTTTACTCCAAAACGTGTCAATTTCGATGCAATATCAAGATAGAAATCCGGTTCAAGGGACTTTTTGAATGTTCTACCCTTATAATTATTAAGACTAATATACTGTCCTGTTGAATCCCTGAAAATTTCTATCTTATATAATGAATAATGAAGCGGAGAAGCAATTTCTTCAACAGAAACATAAAATCCAGGATCTTCCTGCTGAAATAATAATAAAAATACTGAACAAAAAACAGCCTGCATTAATGAACCAAAGTCTTATAGAAAACTTCTTTTGAATTATTTCTATAATCATACCATAAATATAAGGCTCCATAAGGCGGTACGCCGTCATTATAGTAAACCAGAGATGAGCCGAGAGCTAAAGGCTGATAAGTCATAGGAATTCCCATGATTTTGCCGACATAAGCACCGACTGCAACACCTGTAGAATAGGCAGGTGAAACATCAGGATCTCCGATCGAATTAAGATGAACTGCAACCAGATGATATCCTTCTATTGAATAATATCTGTCATCCATCCAGGATACAAAAGCTCCACCGTTTCCGTCATGAACAATTGATATGTTCATGACTTTACTGATAAATACTTGAGGGTATACCGGCGTAATCGTATCATAAAGTTCGAACGTTCTTGAAAATAGAACCGCACCTGCACTGTCATATTTCATAACTGTTACAATTTTTGCTGCAGCAGAATAATCGCAATACGCAACATATGAATTGCCTGCAGAATCTATTGAAAATGACGCATCGGATGCAGTGTATGAATTAGTAAATTGCTGAACAAGAGACGAATTAAATCTTGCGAAAGAATAATTTGTACCGGCCGCATTTTTACGCAGAACGTAGAAACTTGCCCCGTCAAGTGATGATTCTGTTTTCGTAATTTCACCGGCACCTATCAAAATACCGACATTACCGGAAACTCCTCCGGTTATAATGCCTCCTGCTCCATCGATAACTTTGGCATACGAATTACCATTAGAGGAATCATAATATGCAACATAATAGTTGCCGTTTACGCCCGTCGAAGTTTTCGGTCTTAACATTGTATCTGCACCATTATAGATTGAATAAGGTGTAGTGTTAACCAATGAGGCATCAGTCATTCTATAGTGTTTCGCGAGAATGTTACCTCCGTTTGCATAAACTGAAGCAAATCGCCGCGGAATTATAACATAAACATCGCCAACAGAAAGTGATCCCGAATTCAACGTAAGTGATGTCGCAGTACGTGCCGTTATCAAAGAATCCGTTGCTGTTGAAATATTTCTTAAAATATCCCCTGGTTGTACACCGGCCGCGATAAAATCCGCATTAGTATCAACTCCCGCTCCGGTAGCTGTTCCGCAATCAATTATGGGCTCATGGACAGCATTCATAACCGAATAGAAAACAATAAAAATATCACCTAAAGAAAAAATATTGCGGGACAATGATAATTGCGTAGCAGAATCAACAGTCGTCACTGCAGCATATCTGTTCTGGCTTACATTATACACTATATCGCCGGGACTGATCCTGACAGCGGCATTTATAACAGGACGGGCGTTTGTAAAATCTGCTCCCGATGCCACAAGTTTCGAAAATACAGTCGACGTTGACACTCCGGCATCAATCATGTAATTACGCTGGACAGGATCAACGAAACGAAGAATTCTAAAATTATTTCCATCAACAACAGCCGCGGTAGTTGTGTTCATTCCAAGTGCCCCGGAAGTGCGGAATGTAATATTATTTATCATCGAAAAATTCGGAACCGCTGCTGCCGCCCCGTAATTCGATGTGTTAATAATGATATCATTATTGTTAACTGCCGAAAAATCATATCCGTCATCATATAAAGGATTCACCGGCGGAGTATCTGCAGTTCCTGTCGCACCCGCAATCTCATTATAAAAAGTTGCGGTATTGCCGTTAGTAACGGAGATATCCGCACCTACTGATTGAAAAGGTTCGGTCTGATAAGCCTGAGTCAAATCTTCAACGCAATATATGTTATAAATAGAAAATGGTTTAGAAACAGCACTGTCGAAAATCCCTAAGGTTAAATTTAATGCATCTGTCTGGTAGTCGTAAGGCGGAGGAACGGGAGTTCCGTCATCATCAAAATATGTTGTAACAGAAGACGCTCTTGCTGCAGTTGAATCAGTCGAGTTTATAACAAGATATCCCGTATACCCTGCGAACATTCCAAGCGATCCTCCCTGCGGAACCAATAGGCTCGAAGCATAATCACACGCGGGAGTGTTAATCACAACATACGTATTTCCGCTTGTAATCAGTGCAGCCGCAAAAGGATCATGTGAAATAGGTGCCGCAGTCACACGTCCGTAATTAGTACCATTAGTTATAATATCGTCTAGGCCAAGCCATGCAGGCGGAGACCAGGCCGAAGGAGATGTGTCATGCGATGAATAAACAGTTGTTCCGCTTGTATATGCTGTTATAAGTACACCGAGAGCATTTCTTATCGTGTGATTTTTTGCTGCAAAAAAGTCGGTTGTCGCAACATCTGCGAACTGATATGAATTTCCGGGGGCTACCGATACAGTGGCCTGACCCATTGCATGGCGGTAATTTGAACCGGTTTTATTAACTGTAGTGCCGTCATAACCTCCGCCAAGTTCGATCACTATATCGCCGTCATTTATAGATGAAAAAGCACCTGCTGTAAAATCAGAATCAAAATCGAAAAATGCATTGGCAGGTATGCTCATGGTTGCCGTTGCGGATGCGACATTATTATTTATCACAAAACCCGGATATACATTAGGATCACCCTGAGCACCGTAAGTAACAGCAACAGATGAAGAATTTCCTGCAGCGACAGTCAGTCCTGTTGAAACAATATGAGAATAATAGAAAGTGCCGATACTAGATATTCTTTTTACGAATACATTTCCTCCATTAATACCGCTGAGGAAAAATCCGCCTGAGTAGTCAGAAAATATTCCGATTGATGTCATTGAATTATTATCAATCGTATCCTGCCAGTCAAGCATACCCGCTAAACTGAAAAAAGAAACATTTGAATTAGTCCCGTCAGAATACATAACGGCGGAGGAACCGTCTTCAGCTCCGTTGAGCGATTTCAGCTGAAGCGCATATAATGAATTATTTGTTCCTGCAGCAACCAGAGCACCGGGGTTAAGTAAGGGATTAACATTGTTTTTTGTATAAAAATTGCCTTCAAGAAAGTTGGGGGTTGCTCCTGGAAGTTCTATACGGTAATAATAAACCGTACCGGCCGTAAGAGCAGCAAGAGGAACTGAAAAAAGCTGTGAAGAATCCCCTAAAGCACCGTACGCAGTAGAAGCAACTGCCGGATAAGTTGTTGATATTCCATATGTTACAAGAGAATTATCTACTGCATAACTCGTCTGCCAGCTTAAATCAGCTGAAGAATTCGTCACATTTCCTACAAAGCTGTTCGAAAGAGTCAATGGCGGGTTTGCACCGGGAGCAATTTCAGTCTGGAAAGTCCATGTATCCATACCGTCCTGAAGCAAAGTGTTTCCTGCCAAATCTGTAATTGCATTCGTCAGATCAACTGTATATAAGGTATTATATGCCAACGAACCCGAAAGATTCATTCTCCATGTATTAGTTCCTGTAACATTTGCAACACCAGAAACCGTTACTCCTCCGCTTATAGTAAATGTCGTCGTGGTTACATTTGATACGGTTTCATTAAATGTAACTTCTATATAATTCCGGTTAACCGGAACACCTATTCCCATTGGACCGCGTATTATTACACGGGGCTGATAACTGTCAGAATTATTCGGAGCGGTAGAAAAATTCCATGAATAATTCTGCGAAACATGACGCGAATCACTCAGGCCAAGCAAATCCGTATTGGTAGAAACCGTATATGCTGTGGAATAATTCATGGCACTGCCAAGGGTTACTGTTATAATATGACCTGACACATTATATGTATGAGGTCCCGCAACAGGGGGACTTATTGTTATGTTAGTAGAATTAGCCGACGCAGGAAGTATATCATGCGAAAAAATCAGAACTATATGTGAATTAACAGGAACATTCGTTTCAGCCGGTGCGGGATAAGCAATTGTGCCCGTTATTAAAAGTGTTCCGGGATTGTCTGTTGTAAATGTAGAAACTGCATCTTCAGGAGTAACTGACTCAGATTCCCTTCCACACGCAGAAAAAAGCGATGAAAAAACAACCGCAAGAGAAAGCATTTTGCTTAAAAAAAACAGTTGATATTTCATTTCATCTCCAATAGCATAAAGATATAGTATATTATTACCATGTCAAACAAAAAGATTTTTACAAAACTTGCTATTTTCGCCGTAATTTCAGCTTCAATCCTCATTCCATTCAAGGGAAAAGCAACTGTTGGCGGCATTTTCCTAACACCGGCTAATCCGACAGTGCTTTCAAACGGTCGCGGTTATTATCTTGCCGGAATGCAGTATGTTTTCAGGGTACAGGCAATTGATCCTGATGCAACCGCATGGAACAATATTACAAATGTTAGGCTTGTAATTCCGAACACACCCAATGTCGATTTTCAAACAGGCCCGCTTAACGGTGCAATTCCTGCCATTACGGTAACAACAGGAAATGTAACAGTAACAGCAACAGCTCCGTCAGGCAATTATAACAACTTTTTTATAGATTTTACCGTCACTTTCATGTGGAATTCACCGGAAAGAGTCTGGGCCAGCGGAAACATTACAGCTTATGCTTCATCAAATATACCTGCTGCAAATACGCTTAATTCAGCTGTTTCCGTCAATTACGGCATTTGTGCGAGCATACGCGCACTCAACATGGCAATGAACGGTGACGCTGCTGACGGCTGTGTCACGAGATGGCATGAAAACTTCGATGTATCTGCTGACGCTGTTATTTACAATGTACCAGGTTCCGGATTAGCAGATGCAGTAAATGCAATAGATGCAGGCGAAATGACAAATGTCCGCCTGCTGTTTGACGCCAATGTATACGGAAGCGATGTTACATATCCCGCGATATCAATAAATGCATCCAATGGGCTCCTTAACACTCTCAGCTATACATACAGCACAACACCTATATCTGTAGCAGTCCGCGCTGTTATGCTTACTGGAGCAGCAAATGAAGACAGCCAGAACTCACTAAATTTAATCTGTAACGAAATTGAAATTATGGATGCAGCAGATCCTTTCAGGTTTTATGACGGCGGAGGTGTAACAGCCGCTCCTTTATATTACCGATCTCTCGCAGTACCCGGAACAAAAGTACGTCTTTATACAAGAATGCGAGCAGGAAGCGGTCCAATGAATGGAACAGTGACTGTAACGATTCGAGATACAACTGATTTAACAGAGACCTATATTACAATACCGAATACAGCAAATATTGGAACAGGAAATCTTACGTATTCCGGTCTGACAATCGCTCCAGGCGCAACAGGTTCCAGAAATTACCAGATAATCAACATATCCGGAAGTGCCTATGGCAGTAATCCCGGATTCGGGCAGAATCAGACAAATTCAACATATATCAATCAGCCTCCGGTAAGAACAATCAACTGGGATAACATCGACCCTCCAGGTAATAATGCTGCATTATTCAACGGAGGTTCTTTTACTTCTCCATCTCAATCCGCAGACTCCATAACATTGCAATGGACTCCTATCTCCGACGCATTCCCTGACGGTGATTTTTATTCATACAGAATTTATTACCGAACAGGTACAGATCCATATACAATTGTTGACAGAAATTCACTTCCAGCAGTAAATTATTCACAACTAGCTAACGCTGCAACCGGAAATGTAATAATCACAGGACTGCCTCCGCTAACAAATTATAACTTTATATTATCAGCTGTAGACGTTTTCGGCAATGAGGTTGCAGCTCCGAACAGACCGTCACAAACTTACGCGACAACGGCATCATCGACAGAAGTAACTATATCTGACGGTATAACGACTTATTTGCCATCACACTTCGTTTCTGACCCGAATCCATCAGCAATTCATCTCCTTGAAACATCTATAATTGTCTCTGCAAAAATTATAACAGGAGGAAATTCCCCAAGCACCGTCAACATAATCATTGCAGATAACGCTTCAGACATTCAGCACGCCACAGGAGCTAATGACGACATTTTGAGTCTTCCAGCTTCACAATATTATAGAATTCAAATGACAAAAACAACTCCAAACACATGGAAAGGTCAGATTCCTTCAACGAATCCCCTTATAACACTGAGAAGCTCTGCAAGATTCATAATCGAAGCAATTTACAACGGAGCACCGTCTTATACGGATGTAGAACCAGAACCTGTGCCTCCTGGAGACCATCAATCTCACGAATGGCGGTTCTCAATATCAGAAATCCCGAACTTTAATCCTTGGCCTGTTAAAATATTAAACAACGTCATAACAAAGAAAAATCCCACGGCATATCCGGCTTATTACCTAACTGCCGACGCATATGTCTCCATTATGGTTTATGATATCAAAGGACGTCCAATTTCAACACTGCTCGAACGTTCATTCCGTAAATCCGGACGAAATATAAAAGAAAACGGCTGGCGCGGAACAAATAAAAAAGGATCAAAAGTCGCTCCCGGTCTTTATTATATCCGAATCAAAGCCGAAGCAGCATCAGGCGGAAAAACTTTGATTAATGAAGTAAAAAAGGTCGTGGTTTCGGAATAATTTTTCTTTACTTTACGAAAATCGGGTTAAATATATAATTAACGATAATGAGGAGACCTTATGCTTAAAAAAATTTTTTTCGTTTTGATAGTATTTCCTTTTTTTTTAAATGCTGATGAATTTGAGAGAATCAAAATTGCAATAGTTCCGGCAACAAACGGTTCAGTCTATACCTCAATGGTAGAGTCAGCCCTCGGTTCAGACAAACGCTTCGACTTCATAGATCCCAAAGCAATTCCCGGAATTCTGGAAGAAATTGAGAAAAGACAGACGGGAATCACTGAGGAAGATGATACAGATAGGATCAAACTGAAGAACATTGACTTTCTTGTATATTTTACCAACATATCAGTAAGCAGTTCTTTTACACCCGCTGTTCCGGCTAAATACGACAAGAACGGGAAAAAAATATCAAATGAAGTCCCTGCTCAATGGGATGGAAAAGCAAGGGGAATTATTAAAGTCGTTCCTGTGAACGAAGGCGGAACTGCCAACACATACAATGTTTCAGGATCCGGATCTGCTAATTCGCAGAACCTTGCAGAAGACAGCGCAAAAACAGCTATGGCATCCGAAGTAAGATCTTCATTAAAATCCGCGTTCCCGATTCAATCAAAAATTACAGACATTAAAGCCTCATCGCTGAAACTATTGCGGGGAACATCCTCGGGAATACAAACAGGACAGAGATATCAGCTTTTCTCTCAGCAGAAAGTAACGGTCGGAGGCAAACAATACTCAGAAAACAAAAAAATCGGTTTTGTCGAAATCGATGATGCCCAGACAGAATACAGTTCAGCAACAATTCTTTTCATGGATGATAATGCCGATTTCAGCAATGCCAAAGCAGTTGAAAAATCGTTTTATGGAATATCACTTGAATTCAGCACATTTATGCTCAGACCGAAAAAAGATGATTCAATGAAACGAAATATTGATCCTTTTGATGCAAAATTCGGAATGGGTCTTTTTTTCGGTAACAAATTCCAGTTCGGGTATGCAGTAAGCGGCGGTTACAGTGACGGAATTTTTTCAATGTCGCCTGTTACACTTCATTTGAGATATAACGCCCATATTTTCAGAAGATCATATTTAGTTTTTGGTTTAAGCGGCGCGTTTAATATGGCATGGGATTCGGTTCACATCAGAACGGAATCTTCCTCTCTTGGAGGAACCCCTGATGAATTCGGAAGATATAAACTGGATGAAAAAACAACCATTACCGGAACAGCTTTTTCCGTAACACCATACATCGGGTGGAAATTTCTTATATCAGAATCGACATATTTTCAGCTGACAGCCGGTTACGGATTTGCTACAGATTACAAATGGAAATTCTCAAAGAAAACTGACGATGATGCGAAAAGTTCCCAATCAGAAGAAGAAAAAGCAAGCATTACAAGCTATAATGATTACATGAAGGAAAACAGACCAGCAGGTTTAGAAGTCTCTCTTTCTTTCGGAATTCAATTTTAAAGGGCATACAGCCCTTTTTTTAATTCTGACTTAAAAAAAGTTGACACTTTGAAAGCCTAATTTAACAAGTCTCAAACTAATAACAAATAATCGGTGGGTTATGCAATTTTCAGACAGAATTCTCCAAATTAAGCCTTCGCCTACTCTCGAAATCACAGCTTTAGCAAACGCTATGAAAGCAAAGGGAATAGACGTTATCGGCTTCGGATCGGGCGAACCCGATTTCGACACTCCGCAAAACATTAAAAATGCTGCGATTAAGGCAATCGAATCCGGAAAAACCAAATATACTCCAGTAGGCGGAATTTCCGAACTTAAACAGGCAATTGTTGAAAAATTCAAACGTGACAACAATCTCACCTATGCTCCAAACGAAGTGATTGTCAATTCCGGAGGAAAACATTCTTTCTACAATCTCATGCAGGTTCTTCTGAACCCAGGAGATGAAGTTATAATTCCGGCTCCGTATTGGGTCAGCTATCCGCCGATGGTGGAACTTGCCGACGGAACCTCTATCATAATTGAAACTAATGATTCTAATAATTTCAAAATAACCCCCGATCAGCTAAAAAAAGCAATTACAAGCAAAACTAAAGCTTTAGTTTTAAACTCACCTTCAAATCCTACTGGTTCAGTTTATACCCGCAAGGAACTTGAAGATCTGGCAGAAGCAGCTTCCGGAAAGGATATTCTTTTTATATGTGACGACATGTACGAGTCTATCATTTATGATGATCACAAATTCTGCAACTTTGCGATGCTGTCAGATGAATTAAAAAAGAAAACAGTGGTCCTAAATGGTGTTTCAAAGGCATATGCGATGACCGGCTGGAGAATAGGCTACATGGCTGCGAACAAAGATATCATTGATAAAATTGATATTATTCAAAGTCAGTCAACATCCAACCCAACTTCAATATCACAGTACGCTTCTGTTGAAGCTCTTAATGGTCCGCAGGAAATAATCAAAACCATGGTTGCGGCATTTGCGAAAAGAAGAAAGTTCATAATAGACGAGCTTAACAAGGCTCCCGGCTTTCATGCACTTTATCCGGACGGCGCTTTCTACGCATTCCCAAGAATTTCTGACTGTACAAAACTTCCAGGCTGGAGAACTGTTGCAGAGCAATATTCTTCACCAAATATTTCAGGAAAAGTAACTGCCTATCTTATGGAAGAAGCGAAAGTTGCAGTTGTTCCGGGTATAGCATTCGGGGCAGATGATTACATCAGACTTTCATTTGCAACAAGTGATAAGGATATAGAAAACGGTGTTAAAAGAATTCAGGAAGCGATGAATAAACTTGCATAAAACTTAAAAAGCCGCTTTGAAAAAGCGGCTTTTCTATTCAGAGAACCATATCGAGAGAACTTAATTCAAGAACACGGGCGATCTTGTCAGGAATATTCACCATTCTCAGAGCCTTGCCCTTTGCTTTCTGCATTTTATTTAAAGTCAACAGCATACCTATTCCTGATGAATCCAAATAGGTTGCATTCGACAAATCTAGCTCAATATCTTTTGAGGATTTAGAACTCAACTCAAAAAGCGTATCCTTCAGCTCCTTTATACCGATCATATCAATATCGCCGTCAAAAGAAACTTTAGCGGTATCTGTTGAATTATCAATATTAATATTCATATTACCTCCGATTCGCGACAACAATATTCCAGTTAAATACTGTATCGCAGACACTGCGCAATATCCGCGCAAATTGCTTCCATTCGTTTACCGCGCTCAATATTCCCTGCAGATCCTTCAACCGGAATCTTTGTAACTTCAGGGAGCTTCTTTATCTTTTCTAAAAGCTGGTCAAGAAGAAGCGATATTCCTTTTGACTTATCAAAAACTGTCTGACTCGTTTTTTCGGATTCATTGCTTAAATTTATTATAACTCTAAGTTCAGAGATTATTCTTTCTGAAACACTTGATATCTCGGCAAAGTCAGAATGAATAGTTGAAAATTTACCATTAACAGAATTAATCAGCTGATGAGTCTGAAAAATATTTTTTTCGATATTCGGAATATTATTCTGAATTTCTTTCTGAAGAACTCCTATGTTAGCGGAGATATTCATAAAACCTTCAAAGACATCAATATCACGCGCAGATTCAATTCGGGAATACATACCTATAAGATGCATACTTTTTAAGATATTCTTTAAGAACTCAAGTATGTTATCTATCTGCTTATAATTATTGTTGAACCGCTGAATAGTAGAATTTGCGTCACCTATTCTTCCGCTTACTTCTTTCAGCTGTGTATTCATTGCCACAAGTCTGTCGGAAATTTTATTGGAAACTTCGCGATTCTGAATCGACTGATTCAGAAACATCTCCGAAAAAGTCTTAAGAGAATGCGCCTGTGCAATAACATCAGACGTGAATGATACGGCCTGATCCGCGAACTCGAGCTGACTCTTTGATTTTTCATTAACACTTGAAGCTTGTTTCCATATCGAAACCGCTTTCTGCTTGATCGCATCTGTCTGATTGTAAAAATTCAAATCAAACGAAAGTGCTTTTTTAGCTTCTTGAATCTCATCCAGTAATTTTTCGGAAAAAACGCGGACATTATCCGACCCTTCAATTGCCGTTACGGCATCGTTATCCATTGTGTTAAGTCTGGATTTAACATCAAGCAGCATCGCCTTCTGGCTCTCAATTCTTGATGCGGACTCTTCGGCTTTGCGGACAAGTTCCATTACTGAGTCTTTCTGGCTTTGTAGTATAACGGGAATTTCAGAAAAAAGCTCGCTACCCTTTGTAACATCCGATAGAACAGCCTCATTATCGTCAATAAGCGATTTTACCCCGTCTGTAAACGGCTGAACAACCTTAACAATATTCTCAAGATTCTGTGATATAAAGTTGCTCATTTCATTAAGCTTATTGGCAAGAATATCAAAAACTCCCGATTTAGAAGAATATTTGCTCGATACGATGGACGCATTAAGAGCTAGTGTAAATATTTTATCAGTATCGCGTTTGATTTCAGCCACAATCATTGTTAAGCGCTGAATCTCGCGGGCAATGCCGTTGAGATCGTTTTTTATATTTGTGAGATTAGAGACAACGGAAGTAATAGTATAGTCGCTATCCTTAACATCCTTTATAGTACCTTCGACATCACTCGAACTGTCCGAAAGATTCTTTCTGACAATTTCGAAACTTTCCTTTATACTTGAACTGGATTCAATTACTTTATCAAGTAAACCCAGAGACTCTTCTGTCAAAGTTTTTCTGATTCTAGAATTTCTATTTACATCCTTTGCCGCCGAAATAGTCTCTTTAGCAAGAGAATCCATTTCGTCAATTCCGGGTTTAATGCCGCCTATCTCCATAAACACCTCTGAGCAAACACTCATTATTTATACAAATACTTTTTGAAATTAGTCAAGCTAATATATTTTTATCCGGTAATATCTTTCAGTGATTCTGCAAGCTTTATTATGTCATTTGTTTTAGAATTAAGATCATTAATCATCCTGTTTAGGGTATCACTCAAACCGGCAATACCTTCAATCTCCCGGATATGGTTACTGATTGCCTCCCGCATTTCCTCACCATGAGCCCGGTTCTTTTCCATCAAAGATTCAGCTCCTATCATATCCTGGTATACTTTTTCACCGGTTTGCCTGTTATTCACTGCGATTTCACCATGTTTTACAACCATACTCTGGTATAATGCAGAAATTACGACAGTATCTTTGTAATAATTTCTTATCCGGCGCAGACTTTGAACCGCTTCAGAAATATCCTCCCTGCACTTATTCAATACGTCCCAATTATCCGAAACGGATTCAGTAACTCTTTCAAAATATGATGATAGAACTTCAGTCTGCGCACTTGATTTTTCAGACAAACGGTTAACACCGTCTGCAACGACAGCAAAGCCTTTACCGAATTCTCCGGCACGGGAAGCCTCTATAGAAGCATTCAATGAAAGCATGCTGGTCTGATCCGATATTTGTTCAATTTCCTTGATGGCATCCCTTACATTTGACGCTGTATTATTAAGTTCGGCAAATATATTCTCGGACGATCCGAGTGTAGAATCGACATTTGTAAATTTATTATATATTTCATCAATTGTCCTGCCCAGTTCCTCCTGTTCGGAAGAAAGCTCAAGATCTTCGAATCGGGGAATTCCAGAAATACCTTCAGTTGTCCGCGAAACATCATCGGCAATTTTACGTATTTCGGTAATTGTAGACTGAGTAATCTCAAGTATGCTTTTACGGTCATTATCCTGTGCGTATATATTCTCGACAACCTTTGAAAGCTTCTGCCACCCGTCTATGGACATCTTAACCAGTTCGTCAGACATATTTGACAACTCTGACCCCAGTTTCATTAAATCAAAAATCAGATCTCTTTGGTTTTCTAGAACCCTTCTGAGATGCTCAACCATAGTCACAACGCTCTCAATCAGCTCTTTAAATACTACACTTCCGAACATCGCCGGAACAAGAATTGGAGCAGCTGAACGAACAACAAGGAGATACCCCGGAATGTCAGGTGTCATTATACCGTAAATTGTAATAAACTGCGCTATAGCAATTGAAAAAAAAGCAAGAACAAGCCTAAAGCGGTAGGTTTTTCTGTATTTTACAAGATGATAAATAGAAAAAAGAAGAATCACTATAAAGAATACAGAAAAAATCATTTGAAGAAAAGAAGATGAAAACACCATTCCTTCTTTATATCCGTGAATCCATATTGCCTGAATTACACCGTAAACAAAAATCATCGATGCCATCGCAAAACGTATCGCAAGAGCAAATCGCTTCTTATTTGATACAAAATTATAAACAAATGCTCTCGCAAGAGATAAAACTATTATAGCGAAAACTGAGTTTGTAATAAGAGGAATATATTTCTGTGAAAATTTTATACCATAAAATAGATCCGCCGTCAAAGTCGCTGTTGTCAGAACATTTATCAATGTGATACAGCTTGCCGCAACAAGCTTATAGACGAGATCTTCGCGTCTCGTTCTGACATATTCTGCGAGCAGAATATACACCATCATAGAGAATAGCAAAGTCTGAGTAAAATGAAGAAGAGCTATGCCCGGTTTGTGCTGTAAAAAATTGATTATTTCCATAGTTCAAGCATCCAAACCGCACCCTTAATGATGTAAAAAACACCTATGATAATAATTGCTATTGAGAAAAAAATTTTCAGTATTTTTTCAGGAAGATATCTTGAAATATATGGTCCGATCTGTCCGCCGATAATAACACCTGACGCAGCAAAAACCCATATATTCAGCATTATAAGTCCTGCATGAAGATTAAGTATTGTAATAATCCAGTCGCCTGTTGCTTCCAGAAGAATTGCAGTTGCGTTTGCCCGTCTTGTTTTAATTTTAAGACCCTTTTCTAAAACAGGCTGGCTCAATTCAGCTATTCCGGTACCCGTAGAGGCCGAAAAAAATCCTCCGATAGGCGGAATCCACATGAAAGGATAGATATCTTCAATCGGAATATTTTCTTTTGTGCCGTAAGTATTTCTTATCGCCGAAAAAAGCTGAACAAAAGCCAGAAAAATTAAAACCAGACCGAGAATGAGCTTGAGAAGATTGCCGTTTATTATCAGCAAAGCATAATTTCCGAGAACTACTCCGGGAACAGTAAGCATAATCATCGTAAAACCGATTGGAAGTTCTACCATTTTATACCAGAGATACCTCAGTGCTCCGCTTGTCATTCCAACAGTTTCAGTTGCAATTCCTGTCGCTACCGAATTCTGTACAGGAATCTGAAGAAATAAATTATAAATAGGCTGAAATAGAACCCCGCCCGAAAAACCAGATGAATTCGCAAGTACCGCTATTACCACAGCTATCGGAAACATATACCAATATTCAAGACTCATTTCACCTCCGGATCAATTAGCAATATTTTTATAGTGCGAAAGAGTCTCATCAATCTCTTTCTGAGTTATATCAGATGAAATAGAATATGAAGAATAAGTATCCATAAAACTATGAAGTGATTCGATATCAACACTCATTTTTGAAAGGATTTTTTCAACTTCTCTGTAAGTTTCAAGCATTATTTTAAAATCAGATACTTTCAAACGGCGGCTCTCAAGAACATTATCAGAATTTTCAACACCGCTCAAAGTCGAAAGCTGATTTACGGCAAATGCAAGTTTGACATTATAATTATCAAGTTCCCGCCGCATCTGTTTTATCATATCCTGAAGACCAATATTCATATCATTTACAAGATTTGCCATCTGTCCGATTTCATCCTCAGATACAACAGGTGCATGCGCGTTAAGATCTCCGGAGGCAATTTTTTTAGTAGCATTAACCAAAAGCTCCATCGGAACGACAATATCCTTTGTAAACATATTGAAAGCACCTATTACACAAACAGAAACGACAAGAAGCATAAGAAGCATCCTGTTTCTCAGCTGACGAATAGGCTGGTTTGCTTTTTCTGGATTAAAATTATTTTCAAGTAATTCAAACTGATCAGGAGAAAGAATATTTTTTGCATGATCGGAATAGTTCTGCAGGATTTTTTTTTGGAATACAGGAGAACTCACTTCGAGTATAATCTGAACGCTTACAGAAATTGTAACTATTGCAATAAGTATAAAATATATTGAAAGTTTTTTCTTAAGCCGTGATGGATTAACATGTTTTCTTGTCAGGCGTTTTTTCAGAGCATTAAAAGTGATTTTCATCAGCATTCTCCTGTCTCTCAAATTTTAAACAGCAATAATTCTAAGGTCAATTACTAATTAAACACCTTAAAAAATATTATAAACTATCAGAACTCATCATTAATTTTATGGCAAAAATAATATCCGCAATAAAACATTACTCATTTTGCATTAACTAAATGCCCATAACGTTTGAATAAAAAGGTAATGGTTTTCCTTATCACTGCCCACAATATAATTGTTGAAATGATAATAGCCAATGGAAACAAAACAGAAGAATAATATTGTTTCTGCGGCATCATGCTTAATTCAGGATTTATATAACTGTAAAAATAACCGCCTGCTTGGTAATGCGACAATGCGAATTCCGAAAATGAAGCAGAAAAAATAATCATAAATATTATATCGCTCGGAAAACGTGTTTTTTCAAGAAGCAGAACCGAAAGCAAAAGATATCTTGCAGTATTTATGAAAAAGAACAACGAAAATGAAAATTGAACGGCAGATATGATCGGCAGATAAATAAATGCCGGAAGCAATGACAGAATAAAAACAAACAGCCAGATTCTTCCGCTGTATAAAGAATAATGCCTCATTTTGAGAGCAAGAAAAAATGATACTAACGAAACAGAAAGAGAAAATAAAAACCCGAAAGCATAAGAACCGGTATATCGTATACCATCAAAAAATGTTGAATAATCTCTTTGCGATATTACCCGAAAAACATTGCCAGTCAGCCAAAAATCATCATCCGAACGGAAAGCCGTAAAAAAAACTGCAATTACAGGTATTAAATACAGGATGATCAGTATAAAAGGAAGACCTTTCCTGAGGAAAAACATAAAATCCGAAGCTAAATTTTTCAGTTCACTTTTCAAAATATCCCAACCCCGATCCTTCAAATAATAAATCAGAAGGATTATCCTTCAAGCATTTTTCACACAATTGATTTCAAATATCATTGACAAGAATGTATCCTGACTATATCTTAAAAATATGAAGATGACAAAGAAGACAGAAAAAAACGGAACGTACACAGAAAGACTAAAGCGTATTTTAGATGATGACGTTTCTGATATTGATTCTTCAGAAATACTAAATGCGGCATATGACAGTCTCGAAGCCGGAGATATTGACGATGCAAGAGATCTGTTTCTCATAAATATCAATATGGACGGTCATTCAGAGGATTCATTAAATGGTCTGGCTATAGCACTCTGCGAAAACGGTGAACCGGAAAAAGCTCTTGTGGTAATAAAAAAAGCTGTTGAACTTTACGGTGATGATGCAATTACGCTCGCAAACATGGGTACTATTCTTGCGGAAAACGGCAAATTTTCCGAATCTGTCGAATATTATGAAAAATCCATTTTAGCAGACCCGTATTCCTCCGAAACTTATCTGGGTCTCATAGATCTGTATGTCATGTTCGGTAATTCGGCTATGGCTTTTCTTTCATGCAGAAGAGCTTCGGAAGCACTTCCCGATGATCCGGACATCAAGGAAACTATGGCTCAAATTTTGATTGAAATAGCCGCTTCTCTTTAAAAAAAATCCGCTTTAACATCTAATTATTGACTAATTTCCGCAATAATTCTCAATTGTATTACTTGCATCGGAGAAAACAATGAAAGACATAAGAAACAGCTACATGACAGTAATGGACGATCATTTCCCCGACGAAATGTCCATTACATTCGGAAATCAAACTCTTAAATACAAAAAACGCTCATGGAAAATACAGGACGAAGGCACACTGATAGAAAAAGGTCTGCGCTACGGAGAGAATCCCGGGCAGGAAGCGGCTCTTTATGAGCTGGTAAACGGGAACCTGGTTCTTGGGAAATGCGAATTCATCACCCCTGGAAACTCATTGGTTTCAGCCATTGACGAAGATGCGATGCTTCAGTCCGGTAAACATCCCGGAAAAACCAACTTCACTGATATTGACAATTCTCTTAACATATTGAAATATTTTGACCGCCCGACTTCTGTTATTGTAAAACACAACAATCCATGCGGTGTTTCCTCTTCGGACGACATTCTCAGTGCTCTTCAAAAGAGCTATTATGCTGACAGAATAGCGGCTTTCGGCGGATGCGTTGCCCTCAACAAAGCACTTACAAAGGAATGCGCCGAATTTATAGCCGCTGAATACTTTGAAGTTGTTGTGGCTCCTGAGTTTGAAAATGGAGCGATGGATATTCTTTCAAAGAAAAAAAACCTCAGAATAATAAAAATTTCACAGATGGACAATCTTTCCAAATACAAGTCTATGAGATTTGTAGATTTCAAATCATTGATTGACGGCGGAATCATTGTTCAGCAGTCTCCTTTGAACATTGTAAATTCTAAAAATGATTTAAAAATATCCGAAACAGAATACAAGGGAACAAAATACGCTATTGACCGTAAACCTACTGAAAACGAATACAAAGACATGCTTTTCGGATGGAATGTCGAACAGGGCGTTACGTCAAATTCTGTTTTATATGTAAAAAACGAAACAACCGTCGGAATAGGAACTGGCGAACAGGATAGAGTCGGAGTTGCTGAAATTGCTATCTTTAAAGCATATCAGAAATACTCTGACAAATTATGTTTCGAAAAGTTTAAACTTCCTTTTAAAAATCTTGAGCTCGCGGTATCCGAAGGAAAAGAATCACCAGAAAAAATTGATGAAATATTAGAAGAAACTAAAACTGCAAAAGGCGGTTTAATAGATTCAACAATGGTTTCAGACGCTTTTTTTCCGTTTCGAGACGGAGTAGATGTCGCAATAAAAGAAGGAATATCGGCAATAGTTCAACCAGGCGGTTCTGTAAGGGATTTTGAATCAATTGAAGCATGCAACAGCGCAAACCCGAAAGTAACAATGGTATATACAGGACAAAGAGCGTTTAAACATTAAAAAAGGCGGCTTAACAGCCGCCATATAACTTATGCTTCTACAATCGCGTCCATCGGACAAACACTTGCGCAAAGTCCGCAGCCTGTGCATGCAGATGCATCAATCTGATAAGAACTAGATCCTTCAGATATAGCTTCAACCGGACACTCGGATGAACAAGCACCGCAAGATGTACATTTGTCAGTAATTTTGTATGCCATTGGAATACTCCTTTTTATTATGGTGTTAACAGGCTAATTAGAGCTTAATATGAGTCAATAAAAAAAATGAATGCCGGAGTTTCTCAAAATGAAGTTTTTACATAATATTTTCAAACCAAAAAAAGACAATGGCATCTGCGCGGAATGCAAAGCTGTGTGCTGTCACCATATCGCACTCGAAATAGACAAACCGACCTCCAAGTCGTCCAAAGATCATATCCGATGGTATCTTTTACATGAAGAAGTTGAAGTTTTTATCGATCACTCCGGATCATGGTTTCTGAAATTTGCAACAAAGTGTTCAAAACTCAAGGGTACAATGTGTGGAATTTATTCAACAAGACCCGACATCTGCAGAAATTATCCTGAGAAAAATCAATCATGCGAATACGAAGGTGAAGGCGAATATTACAAAAGCATTTTTAAAACTGAAGAAGAATTTACAAAATACATGGATTTAAAATCCTCTAAAAAAAGAAAAACTTCACAGCCCCGAAAATAATAAACATTCCTAGAATCATCAGAACAACTCCCATAAGCAGTTCAAGTAAACGGCGCTTATTCATATATCTGCTTCTGATCGGTGTTGACGCAAAAATAATGGCTGCCAAAGAAAACCAGCCCAAAGTAACAAACAAGACTGTTGCACAATATATTATTTTTACTGTGATGGCAATATCATCTGTTATAAATTTAGAAAATATGGACACATAATAGAGACCAGCTTTGACATTTGTGACATTAGTGATGAATCCGGAAAAAAAAGATTTTCCTTCAGACTTAGCGGAAAATAAATCATCCGCTGTTTTCGACATTGTTCTGATTGAAGAATAACCCATATAAATGAGATAAATTCCGCCAATAAGCATTATAACGCTTCGCAGTGACGGAATGCTGTTTATCAGTGCGGAAATTCCGAATACAGCTCCAGCAACCAAAAACATATTTCCGCAGACAATACCGAATGTGGTAAACAACCCACTTCGTCTGCCGTACAACACACTGTTTCTTACCGTAAGAGCGAGATCAGGACCTGGACTCATAACGGCGAGAAGATGAATTAAAGAAATAGTCAATAGTGATATAATCATTAAAATTTCTGAACTAAAGCGAACATGATGTTCGGAATGAACTCATAAGAATTTATTTTAATAGAAAATCCAGTTGTCTTCATTTCAAGTTTGTTCAAAACCATATAATTCGAACTTGCAACAAGAACTTTAGTATTATGGGATATTTCCTTATCAAGACCTAAAGAAAAAATAAAAGCCCTGACATAAACGCTATCTTCCCATAACACTGTTCCTTTTAAAATATCACTGTTTTGACGCATCTGAATAAAACCCAAACCGCACGATACGGAAGTTGACTTGGATATTAAATATTCATATCCAAGTCTTTGATCAATTCGGAATGTGTTTTTGCATTTTTTGTCTGCTATAACAATTAAGGTACCCTCATCATTAACCGAAAAATCTTTGTCATTATATTTAGTAGGAATATAAAAGACTGTTTCAGCAGAAAGAGATGATCTTCTGAAATGTTTAAGAATGCCCAGCGTTACCGATGGAGACTTTGCCATTTCAAATTTTGAAGAATATGAATCATCTCCTTTCTGTCCGGCAGATGTATTGAAACTGTAGTCATATTTTTTCTTTATATAAGTTCCGCCGGAAAGCATAAACCCCAACTCTATTTTATTTCTTCTGCTTATCATATTAAAGCCAAAAGCAGGACTAATGGCAAATGAATCCGTATTCTTTTCTTTTACAGTTCGTATTACGTTAAATTCATCTTCCTCAACGCTTTCTTTTTTATAAGATGTATACGTCCTTAAACCAAAGGAGTAAGCAGAGTTAACTTTATATGCAGCGCTGATATAAGTTCCCACCGCATTACTTTTTTCGTTTTTAGAAAAACTACCTGTACCAGTATACGAACCACTTGATTTACGCGAATAATAATTATCATCATCCTGAAGAGCTAAAGACAATCCAAAAGATATTTTTTTCATTGATTTAACAAAAGAGAAGTTCGAAGAGAAAGTTTTACGTGAATCTGTTTTACTACTGCCGTCATCATTGCCGGCAACTTCCAGAAGAGTTGTTCTGCCTTTTTCGTAAGGAGAACCATATACAATAATTCCAAGCGATGTATCAGTTCTAACGAGAAGAGCCGGATTCTTGGTCGCATTAAAAGGTCCGTCATTATAAACAGACATCATTCCGCCGGCAGAGATTCCGTTGGCTCTGAGTACTTGTGTAAACAGAAGCAGCATCAAGAATATTTTCAGAAAGAAATTAACTCCGACTTTTCTCAAAAACAATACCTCGCAGAAAGACCGAATTTGAGCGGGAAAAACCTGTCATCTTTTTTTGTTACAATATTGAAAAGCGGATGCCAGTCAAGAGACAAAGCCAGCGGGATTTGCTTAAATCGGTATTCAAGCCCTATTAAACCGTCAGGACCTGCAACCGGAGTGTCCTTTTCCCAGAATCCCAAATGCCCGCCGACTCCAGCATACCATTGAAATTCAGAAGATACCCCCGGAAGATTATTCTGAAACACATAAAAAGCATGAAACTCAATGCCATTGTCAAGATCCGAAAGAGCCATCAGTTCAACCGCATTCGGTTTTGCAAAAAAATACTTATAAGACAAACCATGATTTCCATCCTTGCCCGCCTCAAGTCTCGCTCCGAGCGCCGCTTTATATTCTGAAGCAAAACATAAATTCGAAATTAGCAAAAACAAAACAATAAAACACTTTTTCATCTGCAATCACCGTAAGCACTTAAATATTTAGATTAGATACAGATCTTTAATCGCACTTCAAATTATATCAAGAATTTTTTATCTAATCAATCATTAATAAAATCATCGAGAAAGTTTATCATGAGTTTATAATTAACGTTGATATTACTTTTCCCTATGACAATATCTTCAATATTCTGGACATATTTAGATTCATCGATATCACCAGCACAATTTTGAATTATTGATGAGATTGATTCATCATTTGATTCAATGTGAAACTGTAATCCGACAGAGTTTCCATAAACAAACCCCTGATTATCACAGGCCTCGCTTTTAAAGAGTTTTTCCCCGCCCTTCGGAATCTCAAAACGTTCACCATGCCAATGGAAAGCTTTAAATTTTTCAGGAAATGTTTTTACTACCCCTGCCTCACTAGTTTTTTCAACATCATACCACCCGATTTCCTTATGCTTATTTTTGGTGACTTCAGCACCTAAAACATCTGCAATGAGCTGGGCTCCAAGACAGATTCCAAGTAATTTTTTATTTTGGGCGATACAGCTCTCAATATATTTTTTTTCATTTTTCATCCACGAAAACTCGGATTCTTCATTTACGCTCATCGGCCCGCCCATAATTACAAGAAAATCAATTTCGGAAATCTCCGGCAATAATTCCGACTCGTATATTTTGGTGGAAGAAACACCAATAGATCGGCTTGATGCCCACGTTAAAATACCCGCGGGAGTCTCAAACGGAACATGCTGAATATAGTGCAGTCTCATAATAACCTCTGAATTAATAGAAAATACAATATCATAAAGTCTCTATTTTTTTAAATCAAATTAGGTATTAAAGTCCTATTTTACAATTATGTAATACTCAAATAATATAACAAATTGTATTGTGCTTTAAACATCTTTCGCATTATGCGAATCAAACAATTAATAGCTCCGATACACTAACAGCTTATTAATTAATTTTTATTACGCTGAAATTCATAATATGAATAATATATCAAAGGATATAATATTGTTTTATAATTAGATATATTATAAAACAATATTTGACATAAGAAGCAATATTTTCAATTCTGCATCAAGAGGCTGCGTTATGTATGAAAAAAGAAATTGTTATGCAATAATTCTTGCAGGCGGAAGCGGCAAACGCGCCGGAACAGCACTTCCAAAGCAGTTTAATGAACTCAACGGCAAAGCAATTCTTGCATATTCACTTGAAACGTTTGACAGAAACAGCTTTGTCGACGGAATTATCATTGTAACTCATCCGGATTATTTTTCACTCACTAAATCAGTTTCTGAAAAGTCTCAAATCAAAAAACTTATCGGTATAACCGAAGGCGGATCACAGCGAAAAGACTCTTCGTATAACGGTCTGAAATATCTAAACTGTTCTCCGGATTCAATTGTAATGATTCATGATGCGGCTCGGCCTTTTGTCGACGACTGTATAATTGACAATTCAATAAGAAATGCCTGCACAAATGGAGCTACTGCAGCATACATGAATGCAACAGATACGATTGCAATATTCGAAAATAACAGGCTGAAAAGCATACCGACGCGGGAAAACTGTTTTATGGCACAGACTCCTCAAACATTCAAATATGAACTAATAATGCAGGCACACCAAAACTCGAAACCGGATAAAGAATACACAGATGATGTATCTCTTATTGTTGATATGGGGTTAGACATTACCCTCACAGAGGGTAATGCTTCAAATTTCAAAATCACTTCACCCGAAGATTTCGAGAAAGCACTCATCTACCTATGCAAAAATAAGTAAATCCTTCTTCTTTCATTTTCTTAGGTTCGTACTGATTTCTGCCGTCAAAAATGACAGGGTGTTTCAAAAGCGATTTCATTCTTGAAAAATCCGGATTTCTGAAGTGAAACCATTCTGTTGCAATAATAAGCGCATCGGCATTCTGAAGTGCATCATAATTTTTTTGAAAAAACTCAATGTCCTTATCTCCGAAAATAGCCTTTATATTTTCTGCTGCAATCGGATCATATGCTTTTATTTTAGCGCCTCTGGAGGTTAGTTCTCTTATTATGTCAACTGCCGGAGCTTCTCTGATATCATCAGTCTGCGGCTTAAATGCGAGCCCCCACAAAGCGAATATCTTACCATTAACATCTTTGCCATAATGAGAAATAATTTTATCTATGAAACGCTCACGCTGATTTTTGTTTACCTTCTCAACAGCTTCAAGCAAATAAGGAGAAATTCCATAATCGTGAGATGTTCTTATCAGAGCTTTTACATCTTTCGGAAAACAAGATCCGCCGTATCCGATTCCTGCGTACAAAAATCCTTTTCCGATTCTTGAATCAGAACCAATACCTTTTCTAATCATCTCAATATCCGCACCAGTTTTTTCACAAAGAAATGAAAGCTCATTCATAAAACTTATTCGTGTTGCAAGCATTGCGTTAGCAGCGTATTTAGTCATTTCGGCACTTGCCAAATTCATTACGTGAAATCTGTCATTTTGGCGGACAAAAGGTGAATACAATTCCATCATAAGTTCTGCTGTTCTGACATTATCGGTACCGATAATTACCCGTTCAGGTTTCATAAAATCTTCAACAGCATTGCCTTCTTTCAAAAATTCAGGATTAGAAACAACATCAAATTCAATATCGGTTCTGTCGCGTTCTTTCAAAACCTTTGCAATCCGCTCCTTGACGAGTGAAGCCGTTCCAACTGGAACCGTGGATTTATCAACAATAACTGTATACTTATCCATTACACCGGCAACATCTTCTGCAGCCTTAAGAACATATGATAAATCCGCAGATCCGTCCTCTCCCGGAGGTGTTCCTACAGCAATAAAAACAAAAAGCGAACCGGCTACAGGTTCCTTAATATCTGTAGTAAACGTCAAACGGCCTTCAGTATAATTACTTTTTACAAGTTCTTCAAGTCCAGGTTCGTATATCGGAATGATTCCATTTTTCAAATTATCAATTTTCTTGCTGTCAATATCAACACAACTGACATCGTTTCCCATATCTGCAAAACATGTTCCAGTGACCAATCCGACATAACCTGTGCCAATTACCGTAACTTTCATAAATCACCTCTAACTCCTACTAATCGTAAAAAAGATTCCGTAAAGTGCCCGTTTTTGTAAATCAATTTTCCATCCGCCGTAATTACAGAGTTGGATCGCATATCCGCAATCATATCCCAATGAATTGCCGATCTGTTTTTTCCGCCTGTTTCAGCATAGGAATCACCCAGAGCGAAATGGACAGTTCCGCCGATTTTTTCGTCAAATAAAATATTTTTGGTAAAATTTTCAATGCCATAATTAGTTCCAATTGCAGCCTCTCCGAAAGATTCAGCACCTTCAATTTTAAGCACCTGCGAAAGCAAATCTTCACCTTTTTGTGCGGAATGAGCTATTATCTTGCCGTCTTTTACTGTGAGCTTAACGCCTTGGACTTCTTCACCCATATATATAGCCGGATAAGAAAAAGTAATAAATCCGTTAACAGAAGATTCAACCGGCGAAGTAAATATTTCACCGGAAGGCATGTTTCTTCTGCCGTCAGAATTAATCCATATTCTTCCTTTACATGAAAAAACAATATCTGTGGCATCATTTTTAATTCTTACTTCGCTGCAATTATTTAGATAGTCTGCAATTAAACCCTGTTTTGCACTGAGTTCATCCCAGCATTCAACAGGATTTTCTTTATCAAGATAAGCTGACTTAATAATAAAATCCTCGTATTCAGCAAGACTCATCCCCGATTCAGAAGCCTGAGATTCAGTCGGATACTGACAAACACACCATTTCAATGTTCCATTTGAACTTCTTTCGCTGAAAAGTTCATGCAGAATTTTAGCAGATTCGTTTTTAACTTTTTTCTTCTCGGCAGAAATGCCCTGCAGCTCTTTTGCATCAAAAGGTGCTCTGATAGTCAGGAAAGCGTCGAAATTCTTATAATAATTCAATTCCGTTTCAGAAAGATATTTCAAATCTTCAGTCGAAGAATTTTCGTAATATAAGCGTTCTGAATTTCTTAAGGCAATTTTTGTTTCAGGATGTGCTCCACGGGAATATGCGATAGAACAGAATTCATTTATTAAATCCTCTGCAAGATAAGAAGACCTTATCAGAATTTTTTCATTTTTACCAACAGACAGGCAGTAATCTGCAAGAAGAGCGGCATAGCGTTTTAAATAATTTTCTTTCATTATCTTATCTCATATTTTATTTTTAGATCATTAGCTAAACGGAATATTCTATATTCATAAATATTATATATCTCACCAAGTAAAAATGGTATTTTACGTTTAAAACTATTAAACATGGTAGTCGGAGTTGGAGAGGAATAATTCAATATTCCAAAATCATCGGCAATCATTGACGCTCTTTTCATATGATAGGGATCGCTGACGATTATTATTGAAGAAATATTTTTGTTTGAAATTATTGGAAGCGAAAAAAGAAAATTCTCATAAGTGTTGTTTGAAGTGGTTTCAAGCAGTATATCATCTGATGGAATACCGTTTTTAACAAGGTAATCCCTTGCTACAACGGCTTCACCGAAATCTTCTGCAAATTTTTTCCCGCCTGTAAGCAGAATATACCGGCAATGTCTTGAACGGTATATATTCATCGCATGATTGATTCTTTCGCGAAACACCGGAGACGGATTTTTACCGTATGCAGCAGCACCAAGAACAAAAACAGCATCAGCCGAGCCGTCAAAGTTCACTCGGGAATATGATAAAATCTGAAAAGCCTGATAAGACAGCATAATCAATATTAAAATAAATGCAATAAGCAGAAAATTTCTAATCTTTTTAATCAACAGCTTTCCTTCTAAAAAATGAAATCGAATTACTTCCGTAATCCCTGCGCTTCTCATAATCATAATATTCTGCGTCAAATTCAATTACATTTTTTCCGAAATGCTGAATAACAGCCAGAGAGAAAGGATTCAAAATCCCGGAATATTTAATTTTTTCAAGAATTTGATTATACAATGACACAGAACCCTCAACTTTAACATAAGGCGGGTCAATATATATTATATCAAACTTCACATTATCCGTTGAACATTTATCAAGAAACCGATCGGCATCAATATTGTGAACAATTATTCCTTCAGAAATATTCATTAAACTCAAATTTTGTTTCAATCTCAAAAATCTTTTATGATCTAGTTCAACCGCATATACTGTATTAAATCCCCGACTCCAAGCTTCCAATGCAATCTGTCCGGAGCATGAAAACAGATCGAGAAAGTTTTCATTTTTTTCCGAAGATATTATAGAGAAAAAAGCCTCTTTCATCATTTGAGGCGTAATATCTGCATTCTGAAATTTCGTGTTTGAAAAATTTATCAAACGGCCTTTAAGTTTCCCGGATATGATACGGATCATTTTATAGAATCATTCAGCTCTTTTAGAAATAAAACAGAATCAAGACCATTATTCACAATAACGTGCGCCACTGTATCCTGAACCATTCCCTTACATGACGGGCACATAAACGAATATTTCCTAAATACATCCGAAACAGCTGGATTAGCCATGATATCCGTCAGTTTTGTTTCCGGTGTAATTTTCATTTTATTCCTCTGTAAATTAAAAAAAAGGCATGTTCATAGAACACGCCTTCCATAGTCTATGTCATTAAAAATTTATTTTGATTTTGAGAGTTTTTCTTCCATTTTAACAATAAAATCCTTAATAAACGGATCTGTTTCTTTTTCTTTTGCCTGAATAAGATTGTTATATGATTCTTTTGAATCAATTCCCAATCTTGCAATCGCAAGAACTATTGTGTAACGCACATCTGAATTATTCTCAGTCAATATGATCGCAGAAAGGCTTCTTACAGCGGTTTTTTCCCCAATCAAACCCAATGAACAGGCAGATTCTACTTTTATCTCAGAATCTGAAGAAGTTTGCAGAAGATTCAAAAGCGGTGCAACTGCAGATTTCTCTTTGTTGCTTCCAGACCATTTAACAGCTTCCATTACAGTCTTCTTATCATCAGATGAAAGATCGGCTACATACTCTTTCGCGGATTTTGCAGCAAAAAGAGCCGCAAACGAAAACATCATAATCCCTAAAACAAAAATCTTTTTCATTATTTCACCCCAAATAAAAATTGGCTTTTAATTATGAGCGGTGGTATTTTATTATGTCAATAATATTAATAGCGGGAAGAATAAAACATGAGCTTTTTTTCAAAGCATAAATACCTGATTCTTATTGTATTGTCCGCCTTTTTACTAAGAATTCCGGCCTATTTCAACGATTATTACGACGTTGATGAACTTTCTGCCATAGTTCAGACCAAACAGTACTTTTCGGGACTTACGCCGGGAGTGGATTTCAAAGAAAGCAAGCATCCATTGTACCATGCCCTCTTTAAAATCAGTTATGGAACGAATGAAGATTACGGCTGGGTCGTTCTGCATATACTCGTATCCCTTATTGTTGGTCTCACAGGAGCTGTAATATACAGAACAACAAAAGAGATTACAAATAAATCCGAATCTGCTTTTCCTGCCGGAATACTTTATACCGTTATGATATGCTCCTTCAACAGATACTTTATGGCTTCAAATGGTGAAATAATATATAACTTGCCCGTATCATTAGGAGCATTATCAATAGTCCTCTTTCTAAAAAATGACCAAAAGATTAATAAAATTTTATTTTTGATGCTTTTTGCTGCCTCTTCTGCATTAAGTGCAGGAATAAAATTTCATGGCTTAATTATTTCCATAATTACAGCATTATTCTTTATATTTTTTCTTCCTCTAAGAGAAGGAAAAATCAACAAAAAGTACGCCGCGGTTTTTTCAATCATTGCATCTTTAATCATTGCTATTTTTATAACAGATTATTTTATCTTTTTAAAATTTTCTCACACTGTTATCACCGATATTTCATCAAAATTACGATATGCAACTCTCGTCTACGGATTGGAACCGATTTCACTAATTTTAAAATTTCTACATAGACAGAGTTTACTGATTATTTGGCATCCTTTAATCTGGATTTCCTTTTTTGCTTTTAGTATCAGCTTTTTCAGAAATAAGCTCTTTTTCAAAACCGAAAAAACCCGGTTATTTATTATAATATCCGCGATTATCACCTATCTGATGGTTTTTGCAGGAGGTAAAAGATTATATTTTCATTATTTTATGACATCATATCCTTTTATATGCATAGTGAGTTCAATTTACATCATAGAAAGTAAAAATACTATCGCATTGTTCTTCAGACGACATTTTAAAAAAATGCTGCTTATTCCAGCAATATTCTTTTTCGCATTCAATGCAAAAGATTCAATAATCAAACATGCCGCACCTGAATTATTTATATATGAATCAAAAGCATCATATTACTTCAGACTAATTGCTCTTGGGACTACTAATGATTATTTAATGCCGGATAAACTTTACTATAAACTTATTGAGTACATTAAAAACAAATCAAAAGCTGAAGATAAAATATTTGTATGGGGCGACGGCGCTTATATTTATTATTTTGCCGACAGACTTCCCGCAGCATATCACATGTGGCCAAAAGGAACAATTGTAGGAATTACTTCCGCATATCAATCTAACAATGCTAGAAAAATCGAACACGCTGTTAAGAGCGAAAAAGCCATTATATACAACATAGAGAAATATAATGCAGAACTTTTCATAGACACATCCGAAGCGGCAACTTCTAAAATGGGATCAATTTCTCCATTCACCTACAAGATGACGCCGTTTGTAGATAAATACATCAAATCCCACTACAAATTTGAGACAGAAATTGATAAATTTATAATTTATAGAAAAAATAAAGAATAAAAAGCCCTTTACCAAAAGGGCTTTTTATATTATTTCTGGATGTCTACAATCTCTTCTTTTTTTGCCTCAGCCTCTTTTATTTTTTCTTCTTTTGTTTTCTTAACTCTGTAATGATCCACATTCAAAATTGCAAGACGGAATTCATAAGCAGAAAAATTTATAGAACGCTCAATAACTCCTTTGTTATAATTCTGAAGTTCCGAAGGCTTCCCCAAAATACTTCCACGATAATCCCTTATAAAAACCTTGTCGAATATCTTTGTTTCACCAGCTTTAACTTCAAACTTTAATTTGTTCATTAGTTCTTCATTAAACATGCCGATTTTATATATAGTTCCTTCCTGTCTAACAACAGCTACTACAGTATAAATTCCCGGCTCATAATTTATTACAATATTACCGTTTATATCTTTTACTTCTGACGGGACAATTACTCCCTTTTTAAGATCGTTCGCATCATCAAGTTTTTTAATATAAATACGTTTAGGAGCAAACTGAAGACGCGTATCTTCATCTTCTATTAAAAATGTTCCACCGAAAACCATCTTTCCGGAAAGATCAAATTCTCGTACATTCTTTGAACAAGAAAAAATAAACAAAGGCAGAATGAAAACCAAAAGCTTCCTCATATATTTCCCTCACTTAAAATATTATCCGTCAACATCAATTATATAGACTGAATAGTAAACCAATTATTGAACAGCAAAGTTCCGTTTATTTACTAAAAAATTATTAATCAATAGAACTGCCGCATTTCACCTTTCAATGATTCTCCGCTTATGTCGGCAAATTCTTTCAGAAGTTCTTTTTGTCTCGCATTAATCTTTTTAGGAACTGTCACATTTATCCTTACTAATAAATCACCTTTCCCATGTGATCCGATGTAAGGCATTCCGCTACCGCGAAGTCTGAATATCTGATTGTTTTCAGTACCCTGCGGAATTTTCATCTTCAGCGTCTGATTGTAAATTGTCGGAACTTCAATGTCGCCGCCTATAACTGCAAGAGGAAAAGATATATCGACAGTGCAAACAAGGTCATTGCCGCTTCTTTCAAAATATTTATGCTTCTTAACATGTATCAGAACATAAAGATCTCCGGGGATTCCTCCACCCTGAGCATGTTCTCCTTCACCGGTTATCTTCAAGCGTGATCCCGACTCAACACCCGCGGGTATTTTAATCGTGATTTTACGTTTCTTCGCTATAAGACCAGTTCCGTTACATGATTTGCAAGGCGAAGAAATTATTTTGCCCTGACCATGGCATTTATAACATGTCTGTGTGACAGAAAAAAATCCCTGAGCCTGACGAATTTGCCCCGCTCCGTTACAAACAGGACAAGTGATCGGTTTTGAACCTGATGCAGCCCCAGTACCTTCGCAAGAAGTACATGGTTCGTGTCGCGGAATTTCAATCTGAATTTCTTTTCCTGTTGCGGCTTCTTCAAGTTCTACAGCTAAATCATACTGCAAATCGGATCCGCGCTTCTGCCTCTTTCCTCGAGAAGAAAATCCTGAACCGAAAAACCCTTCAAAAATATCACCGAAATCAAAGTCTCCGAAAATGTCCGAAAAGTCGCGGTATGCGCCTTTTCCAAAACCGTCGAAATTACCTACACCTTCATGACCGAACTGGTCATATTGCGCGCGTTTTTTCGAGTCTCTTAAAACCTCATATGCTTCGGTAGCTTCCTTGAATTTTTCTTCAGCCTCGGCATTCCCCTTATTTCTGTCAGGATGATATTTTAATGCGAGCTTACGGTACGCCGATTTAATCTCATCATCGTTAGCACTCTTCGCTACACCGAGTATCTCATAATAATCTCTTTTAGCCAAAGTCTTTCTCCATAAAAATGCGGTAACCGCATTTAATTAAACAGGCGGCATACGCCGCCTGGATAGTTATTTTTTATCCTCGTCAACAACTTCATAATCAGCATCGTAAACTTTACCATCATCAGACTTTGAACTTTTATCATCAGAAGAAGATCCGGTCTCAGGATTCTGCTGAGTTCCGGAAGGCTGCTGAGCGGAAGAGGCTTCTTTATACATGCGTTCTGCAAACTTATGACTTGCAGATTCGAATGCTGTTTTTGCCGATTTGATTTTTTCGACATCATTAGACTCAAGAGCAGATCTAAGATTAACAATCTCTTTTTCGATCTGTTCTTTTTCTGCAGCTTCAACCTTAGAAGCATTGTCTTTTAAAAGTTTTTCAACCGAATAAATCATATTGTCTGATTCATTCTTAAGCTCAATGAGTTCTTTTGCCTTTTTATCTTCATCAGCATGAGCTTCTGCGTCTCTAACCATTTTATTGATTTCATCATCGTTCAAGCCGCTTGAAGATTCAATTCTGATCTTCTGTTCTTTCCCGGTTCCGAGATCTTTAGCTGAAACGTGAACGATACCGTTAGCATCAATATCAAAAGTAACCTCAACCTGAGGAACCCCTCTTGGTGCGGGCGGAATATCTGAAAGCTCGAACCGGCCAAGAGTTCTGTTTTGCGCCGCAAGCTGACGTTCGCCCTGAAGAACATGAATTGTAACAGCAGGCTGATTATCAGACGCAGTTGAAAATATCTGACTCTTTCTGGTCGGAATAGTCGTATTTCTTTCAATAAGTTTAGTCATTACACCGCCGAGGGTTTCGATACCGAGAGAAAGCGGAGTGACGTCAAGAAGAAGAACATCATGAACATCGCCAGCAAGAACTCCGCCCTGTATACCCGCTCCTACAGCAACAACTTCATCAGGATTAACACCTTTATGAGGCTCTTTTCCGAAAATACGTTTTACCAGTTCCTGAACCGCAGGAATACGTGTAGAACCGCCGACAAGAATTACTTCGTCAATATCAGCTGCTGTAAGACCTGCGTCTTTAAGGGCAAGATGACAAGGTTCTGCCGAAGATTCGATTAAATCACCGCACATTTGTTCAAATTTTGATCTCGAAAGATTTATCACAAGATGCTTCGGACCGCTCTGGTCAGCTGTTAAAAACGGAATATTGATCTCTGTTTCCATTTTATTTGAAAGCTCAATCTTGGCTTTTTCTGCAGATTCTTTAAGACGCTGAAGAGCCATCTTATCCTTGGACACATCAATTCCTGTCTGTTTTTTAAATTCGTCAATGAGCCACTGCATTATTCTAAGATCGAAATCGTCTCCACCGAGATGAGTATTTCCGTTTGTTGATTTTACTTCAAATACTCCGTCTCCAAGCTCGAGAACAGAAACATCAAAAGTTCCTCCGCCTAAATCGTAAACAACAATCTTGTGATTTTTCTTTGCCTTATCCAAACCATATGCCAATGCAGCAGCAGTCGGCTCGTTTATTATACGCTCAACTTCAAGACCTGCAATTTTACCTGCATCCTTTGTCGCCTGACGCTGTGAATCATTGAAGTAAGCCGGAACTGTTATTACAGCTTTTGTTACAGGCTCACCAAGATAATCTTCAGCTGTCTGTTTCATCTTCTGCAAAATACGTGCTGAAATCTCCTGAGGAGAAAATTTTCCGGAAACGGTTTTAACGTTTACGCCATTTTTGCCATCGTCTTCGATGTCATAAGGAACAAGCTTCTTCTCTTCAGTAATTTCCGAAAAAGCACGTCCCATAAATCTTTTTACAGAACGGATTGTATTTTCAGGATTCGTTATAATCTGATTTTTTGCGACCTGACCTACAAGTCTTTCCCCTTTTTCAGTATACGCAACGATTGAAGGAGTTGTTCTCTGTCCTTCTGAATTCTGAATGACAATCGGCTCACCGCCTACCATTACGGAAACACATGAATTTGTTGTTCCAAGGTCAATACCGATTATTTTGCTCATAAAAATCTCCTTAATACTTTATTTTATCAGTTCTGCTTCGGTAAAGGTTTTGAAACCTTTACTTTGGCGCTTCTTATTACGAAATCTTCAAGCTTATATCCTTTCTGATATACCTTTGTAACTGTATCTGTTTCTATGCCGTCCTGCATGTCAATTTCAACAGCTTCATGAAAATTCGGGTCAAATGGACAATTCTCAGCCTCTATCTCTGAAATTAAATGCTTCTGGAGCAAAGATGCGATTTCCTTGGAAATAATAACAACACCTTCACTGATGGCTTTTTTGATATCGTCCGCAGAAGACTCTACTGACATAGAATTAGCAGCTTCAACAGTACGAATCAAATCATCATTAATTTTAATAATCTCGCCTGCGATTCCAACAACAGACATTTTTTTATTTTGCTCTTCTGTTTTCGCAATACGTTTTCTGAAGTTGTCAAAATCGGCCTTGTTTCTAAGGAGAACATCCTTCAAAGATGCAATTTCCTGATCTTTTTTGCACAAATCAGCCCTAAGCAGTTCGACTTCATTTGAACAAGAACACTCAGAATCTGTACAAGCTTCACTAGCCGAAGCATCACATTCATCTTCAGACTGAACATTTTCAATTGATTCTTCAATCTTCTCTTCTCTTTCTTTTTCTTCTTTCTTCATAATCTCACCTTACTATCTTGATACACTTGAAAGAAAGTTTGTTACCAGTCTGCCGGTATATTCGACAAGGGGAACAACCTTTCTATAATCCATCCGAGTCGGACCTATAACGCCCAGAACACCCGCATTTTTATTGCCAATTTTATAACAACATGCGACAAGACTGCACCCAACTACATAACTATTATCAATTTCAGAACCGATAAAGGTTTGTACGGAATCAGAGCCCATAGTCCGCTGCATAATTTCCGCTAAATTTTTCTTTTCCTCAATGAGACGCAGAAAAGAGGTTAAAACTTCTTTCTCAATCATGTCGGGAATATGCAGAATATTTTCAATTCCTTCAATAAAAATATCCTGATCATTTATCGAATTCAAAGCCAACTCAACGACATCAAGACATATCTGCTCGTCTGAACCGGAATATTTCAGCCTCATTTTGCCGAGAATATCAGTTTTAATATCAAATATAGAAAAACCTGCAAATTCACTGGATAAAATATTCGAAGTTGAAAATAAAATATCTCTTGTTACTCTTTCAGATATTGCGATTTTTTTATTAATAACGACACCTGTACGGGTAACAATAATAAGCAGTACAGTTTCCGGATCTATTGACACAAGTTCAATCTGTTTAACAGCAGTAAAATCAGGATTCGGAGTTAATACTATTCCTGCCAATTTTGAAACAGAGGAAAGCATTTTAGTGATCGACATAAACATCTTATCCAGATGTACTTCACTACGCATAAAATCATCGCGAATATAACCGTAGTCGAGATCACTGATATCATACGAATCAGAAAGAAAATCCACAAAATACCTGTATCCAGTATCTGTAGGAATTCTTCCGGCTGAAGTATGGGGATGAGTCAGAAACCCTAAAGACTCAAGGTCATACATAATATTTCTCATAGTCGCCGGAGAAATACTGAACGAATATTTTTGAACAAAAGAGCGTGACCCAACAGGCCGCCCTGTAGCGATATATTCTTGAACAATCGATTTTAATACTTCAGATTCTCTTTCAGTTACAGCTCTCATATATACCTGTCAGCACTCAAAATATGGGAGTGCTAACAATATAATAAACCTACCCCGAAGCGTCAAGTTTTTTAATCAAGAGGATAAAAGATTCACATAAATTTACACAAACAATAAAAATACCACCAATTTTCAACGTAATAAACTCAAGGGCATATCGATGAAAAAAATACAATCTACAGCGCTAATCGACCAAAATGCGTTTATCTGCATATTGGATTTATGCCGAAAACAACAAATTACATCGGCTAAATTATTAGAGGGAATAATATCCGAAATGATTAAGAGCCGGTTTTCCGTCAACCAGCTAGAGACTTTCTCAACTGTAAAATATCAAAATCGCGGAGGAGAATACTCTCTCGTTCATTATAGTATAGATCCAAAGCTATACGAGTCACTGCTAGATATCAGAAAACTGGCAAAATTATCTATATCAAGAATGTTAAGCGATTTCATTAATAATTATTTACACAACAAAAAAGACATTAAACCTTTTTTCTTCTTCTTTTTCGAGAACTCGGATAGGAATCAAGCATATTATAGTATTATGTCTCATTTTAATAAAAAAAATCATATTTTTTCTATAACAATAAGAGCAAAACTCGAATAGCAAAGCAAATTAACAACGAACAAGTTTGATTTGACAAAATTCGACATTTCAGGCTCTCTGTTCCAGCGGGGTGATTATATGAGTATGCCTGGATTCGGTGAATTAGTAGTAATTTTTTTAATAATCCTTTTTGTTTTCGGTGCCGGCAAAATCCCGAGAATTGCCAGAGAAATAGGATCCGGAATAAGAGACTTTAAAAAAGCAATGAACGGTGACGATTCAAACGATACTGAAGAAACTAAAACGAATAAAAAAAGCAAAAAAGCATGATTATTCTTTCCGGTTCCGATTCGCTTCTCGCTCAAAGCATACTTCCTCTTCTTCGCGAGAAAACAAAAGTTTTCGCTTTTGATCACACAAGAGGAAGCATAAACGATTCTAATTTTCTTGCAAAACTTGCAGATGAGACAAAAGCTTCTTTTTTTATTAACTGCGCCGAAATGAATAATGCCGAAGAATGCGCATACAAAAGAGAAGAAGCTTATAGCATAAACTCTTTCGCGGCCGGAGAAATCGCCAAAGTCTGCAAGAACTTCAATATTAAACTAATTCACATTAGCTCAAGTTTTGTCTACAGTGGAAAAGAGAACATCACCTACTCTGAAAACGACACCACCGATCCGCAAAACGTTCTTGGAGACTCCAAGCTGTTCGGTGAAAAAAAAATCATTGAATCCGGATGCGATCACATTATTTTAAGAATTCCCCAGATTTATGGTAAGGGAAATTCCTTCATTACAGATGTTCTTAGAGAATCAAACGGTTCACGCTTGATAAAAGGTCAAATTATTTCTTCTTTATACTCCAAAGATGCTGCATCCATTATCGATTTAGCAATAGAAAAAAACATTACTGGCACATATAATGCATCAAACTTGGGCGGCTCAGATATTTTTGAGTTCTTTAATTATTGCAACAAACTTCTAGAAAAATATTCCGGGAAAAATATTGTCGCAAAATTTACCCCTATTGACTATGCAGATTTCCTGAGCGCTTCGGAACCAATACTATATAATGCACTAAATAATTCTGAGATCGAGACAAAACTCGGAATAAAATTGCGCACATGGCAGGAAGCTCTCGAAGAATATATTATAGATTACCACCAGTTCATATAAATTTCATTTATTGCGACAGTTTTCCAGCTGTAAAATTTTTTCTTTACAAATTAACTACAGGTATATAGTATTCATCACTATCGGAGACTCTTATGCAAATTAACTTTCGTGACCAAGGTGAACACAAGATTCTATCCATAAACGGAGAAGTAGATCTCTACAATGTCGGCGAACTTAAAAAAATACTTTTTGCAGCTACAGACGGATCGAACAAAAGTGTGGTTATCGACATGAGAGACGTCAATTACATGGACTCCTCCGGAATCGGAGCTCTTGTAGCCGGACAAAAAAAAATGAAAGCGCTTGGAGGCAAATTCCTACTTCTCAATATCAGCGACGATGTCTTAAACATTCTTAAACTGGCTACTCTAGACAAGTTTTTTACAATACTGGAAGACGAATCAGAATTAGTTTAAGCCGTACGCTTCATTATCAGGACGGTCATATCATCATGCGGAGAAACTTCTCCTCTAAAGTTGTCGACATCATCGACAATCAATCGGTTTAGTTCGTCCGCATTCATATCCGCATTAGAAACAACTAGATTCTGAAGCCTGTTTCTTCCATACTCTTCCTTAAGCGAATTTCTCATCTCGGTGATACCATCTGTATACATAACTACGATATCACCGACTTCGAATGGAATTTCAGCCTGAAGATATTCAGAATCTTCCATAATGCCGATAGGAACACCGTCCAGCTTAGTCAGAGAACATTTCTTATGTTTTGCTCTATAACAAAACACAGGTCCATGACCTGCATTTGAAAATGATATTTTTCCTGTTGATTTATCAAAAATTATAAAAAGAAGAGTCGCAAACTTATCAATTGCAAAATCTGCACTAAGAGACCTGTTTATTGAGCTCACTATCTTTGCGCATTGAATTGTTTTCATCTGGTGCAGAGCCGAAACAAAAACCGTACGGATCATAACCATAACAAGAGATGCAGGAATTCCCTTACCGCTCACATCACTAATAAGCGCCCCAACTCTGTTTTCATCTATTTCTTTGTAGTCGAAATAGTCTCCGCCGACGCCCTTGGCCGCACGGGTATATCCTTTAATCTGTATGCCGTTTTTATCATAAAAATCCATAGGATTAAGCCCTTCCTGAATTTCTTTTGCGACATCCAGCTGTTCCTGCATCAATGCTGACTCAATTTCGTTCTTTTTTGAATCTTTAAGCTCTCCGGTCATTAAATTAAACTCGCGGGCAAGTAGACCGATTTCATCACTTGTTTTAACATTTATCTTATAATCCAGGTCTCCCTTTCCAATAATCGAAACACCTTTAGAAAGAGTCTTTAGCGGCTTTGTCGTAACATGCGCGAGGAAAAATGCTATTATTATTGATCCTATAACCGCTGCAAGTGTTATAAAACCCGCCATATTCCTTATTCTCTTTACCTGTTCTCGTATCATTTTGTCAGAAAAACCAAGTCTAACGACAGCGAGCTTCATTTCTTTCTGAGTCCGATGATAAACAGGAAGGGCGAAGTCAAATATTTCACCTTCAGAATCTTCAGGATCCGAAATGGAAACCTTACGGACAATATTCTTGTCATCATATGAAAGAATATCTTTAACTGAAGAATTATCAAGAACCGTTCCATTAAGCTCGGTTTTCGAACTTTTTATCACAAGCCCCTCTGTATTAAGAACATGAACATAGCGTATGGAATCTTTCATTTTCCCGGATTTAAGTATATTATCTACTGCCACACCTATAGCAAGATCATTTTCTGTACTAAGTGCATCTTCAGCAATATTTGCAAGATTAACGGTTTCACGTGAAGCATAGTCTTCAATAGATCGCGTCATTATGCTTATCTCGTCTTTCATAAAAAACCAAGAGACAGAAGCCACGAGCGAAGCCGACAGAAAAACCATCGCCAATGAAAATTTGTATTTAAGAGAAAATCTAGCTCTGTTTTTTTCTTTTTTCATTTACCACTGCTACTGTTTCAGCAAAATTAAAGTTTGCCTGATATTGTTTTTAGCTTTTTCATGGTTAGGGTCAATTGCAAGCACTTTTCTCCATTCGGCAATAGCATCCTGATATCTGTTCGCAGAATAATAATTAATACCTCTAAAGTATAACTCGCGCACTCGGGCCTCCTGCTCAGATGTAAGCGCCTTTTTCGCAGGCGTCACAGTACCAGAAGCCCTCAGTTCCGCCTCAACACGGTTCAAAGCTACTATCGCCTTTGTATTTTCAGGATCTCTGTCGACAATCCATCTGAAATTATCGCGCGCATTCCTTAAATTAGCGGCACCGCCGCTATTATAATAAGCAAGAGCTGCATTATATCTATCCTGAATTTCCTGAGGTGTCGCTGTTAAATCTGCATTTACCTGCTGACGCACCGGTTTCTTTGAAGCGAGTGCTAACAAATTAGCTATATCCGGATAATCCGGATTTACCGACTTCAATATTTCAAATTTTTTCAAAGCTCTTGCATTGTCTTTTTTTTCAAGCAATTCACGGCCTTCCGATGCCAGCTTATCAGCATATTCCTTAAAACGTCTGGGATCAGTTTTAATCTGACATCTGGCGAGATACTGCGCTGCAATTACGTTTTGAGGAAATAGGTTTAGAATTTTTCTCCAGTTCTCCTCAGATTCCGCATACTTCCCTTTTTCATACAGAATTTTTCCGTTTGCAATTAATGAAGAAACAAGATCATAGTATGGCGATGTTTCATCAATCACCTCTTCCTGCTGCTGCTTTAACGCTTCTTTCACGCGTCTGGCAAAACCTATCGCTGTTTCATTATTGGGATCAAGCTGAATTGTTCTCTCAAAACTTATAAGTGCATCCTTATAATTTGCTTGTGAATAATAAAACAAACCGTTATTAAATTCCTTGTCTATTTCTACCAATTTGTCACGAAGAAGCTTGTCTGAAAAATTCTTCTTCAGCTGAGCAATGCTTTTGATACGCGATTGAACATCTTTATAATCAGGGATGAGTGATGCAGTGTTATTGAAATCGTCAAGGGCCGCATCAAAGTTATAAGAATTTATATTTGATATACCTGACTGATAAAACTGTTCTGCCTGAATTCTCTTTTTGGCAGAGGTTTCTATTTCATATGACAGCTTCTCAATTCTTGCGATATAATTCAGAGCGTCGCGGTTCTTTGGATCAAGAGATATAACCTGCTTGTATTCGGCAAGCGAATCCGGATATTTTTTTGCATCAAAGAAAACCCTGCCCGAAGCAAGAAGAGATTTAATCTTCTCAAATTTTATTCTGTTTGAAACGGCGAGTTCTGCTTTTCGGAGTTCTTCCTTTGCGTAAATATCCTGCGGCATGATCCCCAGAGCCTTCTTCCACTCTGGTATCGATTCTTCATATTTTTCCTGCTCAATAAAACCTCTTGCAACTGTAATATATTCATTATACTGACGGATCTTTTCTTCAGAAATTCTCCGCTTGTTAAGCTCATTTCTCAGGTCTTCTTCTAGTATCTTCATCTGTTCCCTGAGCCTGACAAGTTCGGGATCATTGGGATCAATTCTGTATGCAGTAACAAAATTCCCCAGTGCATCCTTTGTATTTGAATCAGCTTCAGCCAGAAGAGAATCTTTTCTTTTTTCTTCCTTTTGTGTTCTGCTTTGCGGACAAGTATCAGGATAAGCGATTTCCAGAAGAAGCCTATTAAGGCGCTTGAGATTATCAAGCTCCTGTTCAGTTAATTCTTCATATGGCTTATTTCTGTAATACTGAGTCCATCGCAAAAGATTTATCACTTCTTCATCATTATCAATGGGTTTGTTTTTCTTTATCCAAATATCATAAAAGGCTGGAATTCGTACAATTTCATTCAAACGGTCAATGCTTCGGTCAGGTGATATAAATTTTATCCTTCCGAAATTATAAGCAGACTGTTTTATTTCATTCCACAGCGCATCTACCGAAAGCTTACTCCTTTTAAATTCAGAGTCGTAGAAATCACTCGAACCGAATTTCAGTCTTTCGATCACTCCCCGGGCTTCCCAGTAAAATATTTTAGAACGCTGCAGAGAAATATCCTTTCGATGTTTTTCCTCATAGAGCGATTCTATCTGCTGTTGTATTTTTTCATTTCCGGGATCAAGTTCAAGTGCAGTAAGCCATTCATTTAAAGACTCCGAGAATTTCTTCTGTTCATAATACTCTCTCGCCTTTTTCATTATATCGTCTACTCTTGAGGTTTCATTCTGTGAAAAGGCAACCGAAAAAGAAAAGAAAGATGCTGCTAAAACAACAATTATAATTTTCAATTAGAACTCACGATTGTCTTATTTTTAATTTTAAACAAGCCTGATGAATCTTTTATTAAAAATGCATCTCCAACAAACTCAGATTCTTTTAAATCTGATCTCTTTACAACTTTACCTCCGAATTTTATTTTCTTAGTCTTAGAATCAACATCCTCAATACCAAACAAAACAATATCTTTAAAGTAATAATCTGAATAGATTTCAGCATATTCAGAATCTGTTTTAGAAATAAACTCGTATTTATTAAGTACAGAATAATTTTTATTTCTGATGTAAGAAGTCCATTCTTTCAGAAAATTATCATAATAGTTCTCTTCATTTTTTTCCCTGCAGGAAATAAAAAATAGAGAAAATAATATTAAAAATGCTGAAGTTAATCTTTTCATTTTGCTCTCCGTAATGTTGCAGATTTGATACAAAGAACAAATAGTTGCAAACATGCAACAACAAAAACGCTGATTTTGTTTATTAAGCAGCATAATCATTAATAAAACAAAAAATCCTTGTTAAATCAATATTTTTTCTTGACTTGATCGTGGAAAATGAACCTTAGTTAAGAAAAATGAATCGTAACAACAAAAAAAATATACGGTTCAAAAGGTTCGATATTAGTTCGGCTCAAAAAAAAATAAAGGAGCTCATTGTGAAAAAAGGAACAGGAGAAATAGCAAAAGCTGAGGGTAAACTTGGAATACTCATTCCCGGTCTTGGTGCGGTCAGCACAACACTTATAGCAGGTACCTTTCTTGCCCGCAAAGGATTGGCAGAACCGAAGGGTTCTCTTACTCAGATGGGTAAGATCAACATAAAAAAAGATAATGAAACAAAATATGTCGATATCAAAGAATTCGTTCCTCTTGCGAAACTTGATGACATAGTTTACGGCGGATGGGACATTTTCGAAGATAATGTCTATGAAGCTGCAAAACACGCCGCAGTTTTGACAAATGACGATTTGAACAAAGTCAAAGATGAACTCGAAACTATTAAACCAATGAAAGCAGTTTTCTTTCCTCAGTATGTAAAAAAACTTCACGGAACTTGGATAAAATCAGGTGCTACTAAATGGGATCTTGCTGAACAGCTTATAGCCGATATTGAAAACTTCAAAAAACTGAATAAGCTTGAAAGATGTGTTATGATATGGTGTGCGAGTACAGAAATTTATCAGGAACCAATTACAGGCATTCATGACACTATTGAAAATTTCGAAAAGGCGATGAAAGAAAGTCATCCTTCAATTGCACCGAGCATGATATATGCTTATGCGGCAATTAAATGCGGTCACCCTTTCGCAAACGGTGCACCTAATCTTTGTATTGAAATCCCGGCTCTTCAGGATCTTGCTGATAAAAACAGAGTTCCTATCGGCGGAAAAGATTTCAAATCCGGTCAGACACTCATGAAAACGATTCTTGCTCCTGGTCTTAAGGCGAGATTGATCGGCGTAGACGGCTGGTATTCTACAAACATTCTAGGAAACCGCGACGGCGAAGTTCTTGATGACCCTGAAAACTTCAAGACAAAAGAAAAAAGTAAACTTTCCGTTCTTGATCAGATTTTTCAGCCTGAACTTTACCCTTCACTTTACAAAGACTATTGCCACGTTGTAAGAATAAATTATTATCCTCCTCGCGGAGATAACAAAGAAGGCTGGGACAATATAGATATCGCCGGCTGGCTCGACTACAAGATGCAGATTAAGATCGACTTTCTTTGTAGGGACTCAATTCTTGCAGCGCCTATCGCTCTTGACCTAGTTCTATTTTTTGACCTCGCTCAGCGCGCAGGAATGTATGGAAACCAGGAATGGCTTTCTTTCTTCTGGAAGAGCCCTATGCATCCGGCAGACAGACTTCCTGAGCACGATCTTTTCGTTCAGTCGATGAAACTTAGAAATACCCTGAGATGGCTGATGGATTACCCGCTTCAGACTCATTTCGGTGATGAACATATTGATTGATTTTAAAAAATCCGCCAAACGGCGGATTTTTTTATTTTCTTAAACCAATTTATTATTGAATTATACTTCCCCCTTTATCACATAGAAGAATGAATCATCCAAACAACAATAAAACAGGAATCGCTTTAGGAAGCGGCGGATCAAGAGGAATTTCTCACATATCCGTACTCAAAAATCTTAACAAACTTGGAATCAGCATTGATTATGTTTCAGGCGCAAGCATGGGCGCAATAATCGGTACTGCATATTGTGCAGGAAAACTGGATGATTTCGAGAGAATCCTGCTCCGCTATTACAAAGAAGACAGGATATATCCCCTTGCAGGATTTGCCGCATCCTCATCAGGAATTGCCGATATCGGGAAATTCATGAAAATCTTCAGACGAATCATATTTCCATATTCACGTATTGAAGATCTTCCGGTACCTCTATCAATAGTATGCACGGAATTTCGGACCGGTAAACCCATAGCCTTCACCCATGGAGACATCTTTACTGCAATCCGGGCTTCGGTTTCCATTCCGGGAGCTCTAGTTCCCGTAAAATACGCCGGAACATATCTCATAGACGGCGGAGTCTCAAATGCTGTTCCGGTAGATGTTGTGAGAAAAATGGGTGCAGATAAAGTAATTGCGGTTAATATCAATCCGCTTAATAAGATGAAGAACCAGCCGGATATCATTTCAGACTACTCGACATTCCTTGAAACATCAATGAATTCATTAAAAGATGATTTAATTCCTTATGATGCCGTTCAGACAAAAAAAATCAGCTTACCGGCAATTAAAAAAAATATTCCTGCAATTATTCAGTTTGTAAAAAAAACACTCAAAATGATAAAATATGCCTATGTTCATATTTTCAAAAATGAATCCCGCGACATAACAAAAAAAGAAATTTTCTTTCCTAAAAAAAACAAGCGGCTTCCCAATATCGTAGAAATTCTATGGCAGACGATCGACATAATGCAATCAGTCAACACTCACGCTTTTTTCGAAAAATATAAACCTGATGTAATAATAGAACCGGATGTAATAGAAATTTTCCCGTTTGATTTCACACAGATTCCCCAAATTTTAGCTGCCGGAGAAACTGCCGTTTTAGAAAAAGAAAACGAGTTAAGGCGTCTCATTGATGAAAATCTTTGATACGCATTGCCATTTACAAACAGCTGTCTTAACCGACACGATTATGGAAATATCGGAAGCAGAAAATTCAGAAGTAGTCAAATTGTTGAATAACTCTGTTTCTTTCAGCGACTGGAAAGATGTTCTTGAAATTTCAGAGAATTATAAAGCAGTACTCCCCGCTCTGGGCATTCACCCATGTTATATCGACATGAAAGTCAAATCAATAGAATCCGAGCTGGCTCAATGGGATTTTTCAAAATGCAGAGCAATCGGAGAAATCGGTCTGGATAAAATAAAATCGAAAGTCCCGATAGAAACACAAATTGAAGTTTTCGAACTCTTTTTAAATCTCTCAAGGGAATTAAATATCCCATGCTCGGTTCACTGTATATCGGCATTTGATGAACTTATTTTTTGTCTGAAAAAGTTTAAAAATCACCCACCGATTATCATTCATTCATTTTCAGGAAGCATGGAACTTGCACGGTCTTTGTCAAAATTCGGATGCTTCTTCTCTGTCGGCAAAAATCTGAATCAACAACCGAATATCAAACAGTTAGATATGCTGAAATATATCTTTCCATCACTTATGATGCTTGAAACTGATTCTCCCGGAAAAATTACAACAGATGGACACATCATCAGACCATGTTTAATCGCAGATTATCTAAACAGAGCATCACAGTTATTAAATATACTGCCGGAAGAAATTGCTGATAAAACCTACAAACTGTCCATTGAAATTTTTAGAGAGTAAGCACACATAAGAAAATATTTTTACGGATTTTCATATCTAAACTAAACAACAGAATGCAACCAGACTTAATCTGCAACTCTTTCTGCTTTAAATGCGAACTCCGACAGATGGTTTGCCTAGTAATCGAAAAAACTTAAGATTTTAGGGCAAAATTCAAATAAGACTATGTATGTCCAAATTTATCATAAAAAATATGGGCAAACAAAACTTTCGAATAAAGCATACGAAACGGACAAAATGAACGTATAAACTAATTGACTTGTAGCTCTTTTTGTTTTTCTCTGACCTTGTATATGAATATTCTCAAAAAACATTTCTTTAACATTATCGGAGCTTCCGTACTCGCTTTAAGCATATCGTGCTTTATTACCGATACTGCCCGAATAGTCATACACCCGGAAGAAAAAGCCAGGCAGACGGCTCCAAAAGTATTTCAAGCGGATAATACAGAAAAAATTCCTGATTATAATTTTATACTGAATTCGAATTTTTTCCAGCTTTCCACTGCTCAAAATTCCGAAAATGTTCAGTCGGCATCGCCTGCAAATCTTATTCTTTTGGGAACGGTTACGGGATCTCCTTCACTAGCCAGAGCGATGATAAGATCTGCCTCGGAAAATAAAGTCGAAGTATTCAAGATAGGCACTTCTGCCTGGGGATATACTCTCATTAGAATTTTAAAAACCAAGGTATTATTAAAATCAGGATCTAACGAATTTGAATTAGATATGTTAAAGCCCGAAGGTGCATCATCCGGATCGCAGTCGAGCCAGCAAAGTACGTCAAAACAGACGATAAGCAGAGCTGAACTTCTCACTAAAATTCAGGGGAATATGGATAATATGCTGAAAGGATTGAGAGCAGGTCCTTACCGCGAAGACGGTCAAATCAAAGGGTATAAGATTATGGGTCTCAATAAAGACAATATGCTTTATGAGCTTGGCATCCGTCAGGGCGATATTATCATGAGAATCAATGGTCATCCGATAGACAGCACTCAGAAGCTATTTGAACTTTGGCAGAAACTTCCGCAGGAGCCAAAAGCATTAATTGATATTAAACGCGGAAACGAAACGACGACACTCGACTATACTTTTTCGAATTAGGGGAATATGATGAATCTCAAAAAAGCGGCAACAGTAATATTATTGATTTTTGTTTTTTGCCCGGCATTTGCCCAAAAAAAAACAACCGCAAAAAAAGCTCCTACAAATTTCATTCTCAATTTTAAAGACGTTGAAATATCCGACTTTATCACTATGATGAGTCAAATACTTAACAAAAACGTCGTATATGATGAACAGCTTCGCGGTAAAATAACCATAAGCTCATCAAAAAATATTCCTATTTCGCAGGCTCGTGAAGTTCTAATCACTATACTTTCAGTGAAAGGATACACTATTGTTGAAATGCCGAATCTGATTAGAATTGTCCCATTGAAGGATGCCCCCAAAGAAACCGATTTGATAATTGTTGATGGTCAGGAAATCAAATTCAATGATGATACAAATATTGTCTATACCTGCGAAATAGAATCCGGAGATTTAAACGAAATTTTCAGGACCCTGAGCACTGTTAAAACCAATGCGATGAGCCTCGTGGTTTATCCGCCGCTCAAATATATTATTTTTAACGGATCAGCAAGAGAAATTTCAAGCCTTGTAAAACTTGCTAAATCACTTGATAAATCTGCATCAGGCAACACCGAGGCCATCGATTCTCAAAGCTTTATCCATGTTGTAAAACTTCAGAATTCGAAAGCCGAGGATATGGCAGCAGTTCTTTCCAAAGTTCCGACTAAAAGTTCACTTCAATCTCAAAGATCTGCACCTACAGCACCGAATCAACCGCCGCAGCAGATAAAAAATGAACAGATATCAATCATTCCGAGCAAAGACACTAATTCACTAATAATTACAGCGACTCCCGAAGAATTCGCGGAAATTAAACGCCTGATAAACGCCCTTGACACCGTTAGAGAACAGGTTCTCATAGAAGCGGTGATTATGGAAGTTAATACGAGTGACGGATGGACTTTCGGAATCGACTGGTTTTTGAGAGGCAGTGCCGGTCAAGGAAACGCTTTCGGCGAACAGATTCTCGGCAATGTTCCAAACTATACAGAAAAGAGCATCTATAATACTACCGTTCCTCTCTTTACGGGATTTAATCTCGGATACTTTTCTGGTAAAGGAGCCCTCGGATTTCTTTTATTAAACGCGACAGCGAATGACAATAAAGTCAATATTCTTTCGACACCCCAGATTCTGACTCTTGACAATCAGGAAGCCGTCATTTACGCAGGTTCGGAAGTTCCTGTTCCTACAAATGCAAAATATGATTCGAATAATAATCTGACATATACTTTTGATTATAAGTCTGTCGGCATAAAACTCAAGGTTACACCTCATATAACAGACACAGACCGCATAACTCTTGATCTCTATCAGGAAGCGAATTCAATAATAAGCGAAGGAACGATCGAAGGAGCAACCTACACTCCTCCGACTCTCGGCAAAAGAGATATTACGACAAAAGTAACAGTGTATGACGGAAAAACAATTGTCGTCGGTGGACTGATCAGCAATCAGGCAAGCACTGTAGAAACTAAAGTTCCGATTCTCGGTGACATTCCTCTTCTGGGATGGCTGTTCAAAAATAAAACCGTCAAAAACGAAAAGAAAAATCTTCTGATTTTCATATCACCGACTATCGCAACAAAAAAAGAAGTTATTGAAAACATTTCAAACGAAAAAATCAATGAACACAAAAAGCTTAACGCCGAATTCAATCATTATAAAGGGATAAACAAAAACGACGAATCAAAGACAAAAGACAGTCAGGTTAATTCTGAAGAAAGTGCAACTGATAATACAAAAAATGAACAGAAAGAAGTGAAATAAAATGTCACGGAAGAAAATAGGTGAAATACTTGTTCAAAACGGCGAAATAACCCAGACAGAACTTGAAGCAATTCTCAAACTGCAGAAAGATACTGGTTTACGTTTCGGAGAAGCTCTGCTTAAACGCGGCGCTGTAACGGAAGAAGCTCTCCTTCGCGCACTTTCGAAACAGCTTGACATCGAATTTATGGCAGAGCTGAAATTTGATGATCCCGAAGGTTTTTTCAAACAGCTAAAAACCAGCTTTTTCATAAAGTACAAGATGGTTCCTTTTGCCATAAAAAAGAATAAAATATTTCTGGCAGTAAACGAACCGAGAAGCGCTCCAGTTGAAGACATTGAAATAATTTTCCCTGATTACGAAATAAACCTTGTTATTGCAACAGAAACTGAAATTTACCGCGTCATTTCAGAAAATTTTGAGGGTGAAATTAAAAGTGATCTCGCGGAAAATCATCCCGATTATGATCTTTTTTCAACTGATATTCTTGAAACTGAAAACATTCTGGAAGCGGCAAACGACGCTCCTATAATAAAACTGGTAAACAGAACAATATCGCAGGCAGTCGACAAGAAAGCGAGTGATATTCACATAGAACCATATGAAAACGAACTGATAATCCGCTACCGTGTTGATGGAATACTTTATCAGATAATGTCGCCGCCCAAAAGGCTTCAGAATGCAGTGATTTCAAGAATAAAGATTATGGCTAATCTTAACATTGCCGAAAACCGTCTCCCTCAGGACGGAAGAATTCAGATTAAAGTCGGCAAAAAGGATATCGATATACGTGTAAGCGTATTTCCGACATATTTCGGAGAAAGAATTGTATTAAGACTTCTCAATAAATCCGACATGAATTTTTCGATTGATTCGATCGGCTTTATCCCAAATGATCTTTCTCTCGTTAAAAAAATTCTTTCTAAACCTAATGGAATAGTTTTAGTCACAGGACCAACCGGAAGCGGTAAGACAACAACGCTCTACGGAATGCTGACATACTTAAATTCTCCAAAAGTAAATATTCTTACTGTTGAAGATCCTGTTGAATATCAGCTCGGCGGCGTAGGACAGATGCAGGTTAAACCCAAGATCGACCTCACATTTGCGTCAGGATTGAGATCAATTCTGCGTCAGGATCCCGACATTATAATGGTCGGAGAAATCCGCGACGGTGAAACAGCAGAAATAGCAGTTCAGGCGGCTCTAACAGGACATCTTGTTCTCTCTACACTTCATACAAATGATGCTGCAAGCGGCGTTACGCGCTTAATAGATATGGGAATTGAACCATTTCTGATTTCTTCTTCAGTAAATGCTTTTCTCGCACAAAGACTTTTACGAAAAATATGCCCTCACTGCAAAACGTCTTATAAAGCAAGCGCAGCTGATAAAAAAATTCTAAAAATAACAAAAGATATAAAACTCTATCACGGTAAGGGTTGTGAGAAATGCCTCAATATCGGATACCTCGGCAGAAGCGCGATATACGAAATTTTGCCGCTTGATGATGAACTACGTCGGCTCATAATCACAAAAGCCGACGCATCGGAAATAAAAATGTGCGCTGTAAAAAAAGGAATGAAGACGCTCTTTCAAAACGGCTCAGACAGAGTTCTTTCAGGAGAAACAACACTTGAAGAACTCGTAAGGGTAACCGGATTATGATTTTTCAGTACGACGCAATAAATAGAAAAGGAAAAGAAATTTCCGGAATTGTTGATGCGGTCAACCAGATCAAAGCAAAGGAAAAATTAAAAGCAGAAGGCTTATACGTAAAAAAAATATGGGAACACACTAAAGATTCTCCTCTCTCGAAAGAAAGTAACATTTTTACTAAATACGCATCTTTTATTTCTGATAAGATTTCGGCTAAAAAAATTCAAAAGCTCACACCGCTCTTTTCGCGCCAGCTTTCTACCCTGCTGAGAGCAGGAATGCCCCTCAACCGCGCCATGGCAGATATAATAGATCAGACTGACAATTCTCACATGAAGCTTGTTCTAGCCGACATACGGCAGAAGCTTGAAGGCGGAAGCCCACTTTCAAAAGCAGTCGCGTCGCACAATGAAGTCTTTTCCGAAATGTATTCAAACATGATTCGCATAGGCGAAAACATGGGTTCTCTCGACACCGTTCTTGAGAGACTTGCCGATATCGAAGAAAAAAACGCCAACATAAAAAATTCACTCAAACTGGCTTTTCAATATCCCGTATTCATGCTGATTTTTACTCTATCTGTACTTTCATTTTTGATGATAAAAGTTGTGCCGACTATAAGCGATATGTTCAGCCAGCTTAACAAAGAACTGCCTCTTCCCACAAGGATAGTTGTAGGCACAAGTTCGTTTGCGGCAAAATACTGGATTATAATTTTGATAGCGCTTATCGCTCTCTTTTTTCTCTTCAGAAAATATTCAAAAACTCCTGAAGGACGAAGCAAAATCGACGCATTTATGTTCAAAATTCCGATCTTTAATCATTTCTATACAAAGGTAATATGCCTTAGATTCTGTCAGAATCTGGGAATAATGGCACAGAACGGTGTTGATATAGTTAAATCACTCGATATAATTAAAAAGCAGATCGGGAATACTGTAATAGAAAAAAAGATAGAAGAAGCTTCCGGTAGAATCGTCGAAGGTGCACCTATCTCGAAAGCGCTGATAACTGCAGACTTTCTGCCGAAGATGGTAACAGGCATGATTTCTGTAGCAGAAGCAAGTGACACTCTGGATTCAATGCTTATCAAAATTTCTGATTTGTATCAGAATGAAATTGACAGATCACTGCTTTCTCTTACAAAAATGATTGAACCGGTTTTAATTGTCTTTATGGGCGGACTTATCGGACTTATCGTTCTTTCAATAATGCTTCCGATAATAGATCTTAATCTTTCAATTCAATAAGGAGATTGCATGAAAAAGTTTTCAAATTTTATCAAAATAATCCGAGCTAAACAAGACGGATTTTCAACACTCGAAATGGTAATCGTAATTGCGATTATCTCCCTTTTTGTTGTAGTCGGCGGAAGCCAGCTCTTCAAACTACTTGATAAAGGAAAGGTCACAAGCTGTAAAACGAATATGCAGAAAATTGTAACCCAACTCGAATCATACAACCTTGACAACCAAATTTATCCTTCGACTGAACAGGGTCTCAAAGCTCTTGTCGAGCCGGCAACAACTGATCCCATACCGCAAAATTTTCAGCAGGGCGGATATCTTGTTTTAAAAGATATGAAAGATCCATGGGGACATGAATACATATACCGTTCACCCGGAGACGCTGGGCGCAATTACGAAATAATATCTCTCGGATCTGACGGAAAAGAAGGCGGAGAAGGATACGCAGCTGATATCAAATCATGGGAATAAAAGATGATTCAGGATTCACGCTTCTTGAAGTTGTCATAATACTTGCTTTAATTTCCGTTTTAATGCTGATGACTGTTCCGCGAATAGCGAGATCTGTCAGAAGCGCGGACGAAAACGGAAAAATTTTCCGTTCGACGATTGAAAGAACCGTTTCTGATTCAATTATCAATGCCAAATATAATTTTATAGTTTTTCACGCACAGAAAAACGGTGAGCGGATTAAAGATTTCAGCAACAGACAAAACGGAATTTCTGTTTTAAATTTTGACGGAAATGTTTTCAAAGAATCACCCGTTCCGGCACTTTCTTATAAGCAGTTTCCAGATTCTTTTACGATAGAGTCTGTTATTGCCGGACGGGGGAAGATTCTCGATTCAGGAGACATTATCGTTTCGGTTTATCCTGACGGGAAGACCGAAACGGTTGTAATCCGCGTCAAAAACAATGACAAGACAGTAAATTACCGACTCTCAAACGGAGAAATCACACAGTCAAATGATGAAAACACTGAAAACGCATATCTTTCAAAATGATGCATATGCTCTTCTTGAAATTCTTATTGCGATAGCACTGCTATCAACGGCTGTACTACCGGTTTACGTTTCTGTGAGTCAGCAGTTTTCTGCCATAGCAAAGACTTCCGATTCGCTGAAAGCCTCAATCTACTGCAGAAACATTATGAATGAATTCCGTATAGAACCGTCTAAAGTAGATTTAAAGGACAAAGAGATTAAGGATAATCCCAAGTTCCGTTATTCTGTAGAAATAAAACGTTTTGAACATGCTCTACTCGGTCCGCTTGAAGCGAAAACCGTTAAAGTGACTGTATCATGGAATGAAAATGGTGCCGAAAAAACCAAAAGTCTTTCGTACATTTATCCGGACAAATAACATGAAAAAGTATGATGACGGCTTCTCTCTTCTCGAAATGATAATTGCCCTGGCTCTTTCTTCAATTGTTCTGATGATGATATATGCTGCAGAAAGAACAATAATTCGCGCTGTATCCCAGGGGAAAAAAGAATCCGAACGAATTTATCTTCTTTCAAACAGAATCAGAACCATTCAGTCGGATTTCTGTTCGATTTTTCTCTATGAAGAACCCGCAAAATATCCCGTTTCATCTGAAACAAAAATATCAGGCGAAGAATGCCTTATTTCCTTTTTTTCAATTAAATCGACGACAGTCTTCCCCGCGACAAATTATTCCGACTCGGATCATTCATGTGATATTGTTAATGTTTTATACAAGGTACGCGAAGAAAACGGTGTAAAAAAACTATTAAGAATCGAAAAAGAAATTACAGATTCGGAAAATCAGATTAAAACAGAATACATTCTTTTTGAAAATGTATCTGAAGCTAAAACCGAGTTTTACGCAAACAGATCATGGAATAAAAAATGGAATAGCGCTGATAATTTCAAATATCCTGAAGCTGTCAGGCTAACGGTTGTTTATAAGGAAAAAGGCAAAGATGAACAAATTACTATCAACGGATTTCCGGGAATGATGGGAAAATGAAATCATTCATAAAATTGATCATAAAATCCTATCTGTCAAGAAAGCATTCTCTTTCTAAAAAAAGGGAAACCTCTGACGGATATACTCTGGGCATAGTTCTTATAGTAGTTGCGATGATTGCAATGCTCGCGACAGAATTTCTTTCAAGCGCAGTAAAATCAATCCGTGTGTCTGCAAAAAATTCTGCAGCAGATCAGTCCGCTCTTTACGCGGAAAGCGGATTCCGCATGGCAGAGATGATTCTGGACGCCGACAAAAAAGGCACAACAGGTTCGCTGAATATTAAAACATCCTCAGAAACTGATTCATATGATGATCTGTGGGCAAGAAATATTCCGCCTCTTGATATGGAGGGATACTCCATAAAGATTATGATTTTTGACGAGCAGAGTAAGATCAATGTAAACAGCATATATAATGAATTTACAGACAGCTCGCAGACTTTTCCGTATATAATACTCAATAATTTTTTCAAAGATATGGGCTTCGACGAAAACTACACCGGATGCATTCTCGATTATATCGACAAGGATGACTCAAGATCACAATATGGTGCTGAAACTTATGACTATTATTCGAGATTCAGCTCTCCTGGAAATGCAAAAAACAGTTACCTGATATCGATCAATGAACTATTGATGATCAAGGGCTTCAGCTGGCCGCTTTTTTACGGCATCACGGGAGGAAATTCCGGAATAGAAGGAAAACTGGTTGAGAAAAATTACGAACAGGAAGATTTAAGCTTTGATATGTCCTTAAATAATAAAACAGAACAGAATTACAAAGAAACTCTCATCGCAAGAGAAAAATCGAGAAAATTATCAGATTATCTCAGAGTTAACGGAAAAAATGACGATGCATCTGATGATCTCAACAAAATAAATATTAATACTGCTCCGTTTCGGGTATTAATAGCTATTCCGGGCATGACCGACGGATTTGCCGAAGAAGTAATCGAAAAAAGAAAAATTAAGCCCTTTTCTTCAACAGACGAACTTTCTTCGGTAATCACTGATCCGATTATCCGCAAAAATCACTTGACTGTATCTTCAAACATATTTTCAATCAAGGTCATTGTATCATCTTCTGGAGGCGATTTCGAAAGTTACGGGATCTACAACAGAAACATAAAAAAATATTATTACATGAAAACACTATAAATGATAACAACAGCATTTCACATAGAATCCGATTCGGTAAAGATGGTAACCGCAAAATCCAATTTTACCAATTTGGAATTTTTATCCTTTGACTCGGAACCGTTGGCTCCCGGAAAGAAATCGGACATTTCAGGCGCGATTAAATCCTTATGCGAAAGAAATGAAATAAAAACGTCACGGATAGTTGCGGCACTACCTTCTGAAAAAGTTATCATCAAATCTATATCTCTTCCCTTCTCTGATGAAAGAAAAATTGCCGAAATCATACCGATGGAAGCAGAAGAAAATATACCGATAGATATCGAAAAAATTACTCTGACATATCAGATTCTTTCAAAATCAAAAGATGGCTGCAATGTTATAATAGCTGCATGCCGGACAGATTACCTTGAAGAATTTAAAAATTCCTTCACGAATGCCGGATTAACGATTAGTGCCGTTTACCTCGAATATAATGCACTTTTTGCTCTGTATAAGTTTTCAGGCTCTAACGCTCATGAAGCATCTCAAATAGATTTTGGTAAAGACAGAATTATACTCAATAAAATCAAAAACGGAAAACTTACTGAAACAAAAACCCTTGCCAAAGGGTATTCTGATTTTTCTAAGATTTTTAGTGATGAAAAGTTATCATCGCTTGAAACAGCAAAAATTATTTCTTCTTCGCCGGATAACAAATCATCAAATGACACAAAAAAAGCGAAAAAGACAAACTATGCACCGCTTTATGACAAATACGAAGCAACAGCTACAAAAACCGCAAAAAATATATTGGCTTTCATAAAACCCAAGGGAGAAGAAAAAATTCTTTTTTCCGGAGTTAACCTATTTGCGCAAAGTTTTGCGGGCATTCTTTTTAAAGAGCTCGAAGTGCCCGTATATGATTTTTCTGCCGTCAATATCATAAAGAATTTTAAAGAATCTAACTGTGAAATCCCCTGCGGCACACTGATATGCGACCAAAGCCCTTCGTCACAGGCAAATTTTTTATCTCAGAAAGAAAAGCATTCGGAAGTATTTAAAGATATCAAACCAGGGCTATTCATGCTTGCTTCTGCATTATTAATATTCGTTATTTATTTCATTATATCAACAATAGTACTTATATCAAAAGGAAACGGATCAGGCGAAATACTCAAACAGCAGTTTAAACAGCAATTTAGGCAGGAAGCTAAAACCAGTGATGTGATCGCAGAAGCAAAAGATATTCTCGAAAATGAAAAAAAACAGCTATCAAGCCTGTCGGCGGTTCTGCCGGAGAAAAAATCCGTCCTGCTGAATCTTGAGGAAGCTCTTCGCTTTTTCTCAAGCGACCCGGCTTTTTCTCTTAAAGATGTGACGCTCAATCAGAATCAGATTAATATGAATGGTGAAATATCCGATCTTTCAAAAATTGATGATTTTAAAAATAAACTGAATAAAAGCGGAAAATATTCATCTGTTGACCTTAATACAAGTTATTCGGGAAAAACCGGGGTTAAATTTACACTCTCCATTAAACTTAAAGGATCAGCGGGGAAAAAATGAGACTCACGGAAAGAGAAAGAAAATTACTTTATTCATTAATCGCAATTCTCATAATCGCACTTTCGTACAAACTGATATACGAACCTATTTCTTCTTTTCGGGAATCTTTAACAAAAAGAGCGTTCAATTCTCAGTCTTCCACTGAAGAACTTACAAAAATATCAGCTGAAATTAATTCTCTTAGAATTAAAAAGCAGAAATACGATCTTATTCTGCGGTCAGAAAACGACAACATTCTATCTCTTATACAGCAAAAAGCCCAAGATAATAACATAAAGGATAATGTCGCCAATATTAGAAGCACACCAAGTAATTTTCAGAATAAATTCAAAAAGGTTACCACCGATTTTAAAATTGAAGGAGCTCCTGTTCAGTCAATAATCAAATTTATTTTTGACATGGAGAATTCAGGCGGCTTTATAGTTTTCGAATCTGTCACTATATCAAAAGGTCTTAAAGGAACCGACAGATATGATGCATCATGCAAGGTAAACACTTTCATGGCTGAGAACAAATGATTAAAATAAGCGAAATTATCAGAAAAATATTTCAGTCTGCCAAAAATCTTTATGATGACGCAAAATCACATCCTTTTTTTAAGCGCTATGTTGCATTAACATGCATCCTGACAGCGCTATTCACTCTTATTCTTTTTCCAGTTGATACGATAATTTTAAAAGTATTAAGAGATGCCGAAGGCAAGTCTTTTCAGTCGGCTGATGTTTCCGGACTTAAAGCCTCTTTATTCGGTGATATTTCAATTGATTCAATGAAAATCAATCTCAGGTCACGTGAAGAAATTTCAATCAGTAAATTCGACTCAACTATATCCGTTTTCTCACTGATAAGAGGCAATGCAAACGGAGAAATTAACTCCGAGCAGTTTTCATTTTCATCACCGAAATTTAAATTCATATCAAAGATTAAATTAATTGCTGATGCCGAATACAGCACAAAAACCGGTGTTTTCACAAACGGCAGTCTGTCATTAAAATTAACCAACTCACTGCTGGAAGGATTATCAATAGCGGGATTTAATATTAAGCCTGCAAACATCGACTCAATCAATGGCGAAATTCTTTTTCAGGACAAAAAGTATAGTATTAAAATAATAAAAATTGACGGTCAGTCACTCCGTGGAACTATCACAGGCACAATTATACCGAACGATAATAATTTTTCATTATCAGCTCTTGATATCAGCTGTTCGTTTGATCCGCAGTCCGGAATGTTTGACGACTACCGCATGCTTATTAACTATCTAATTGATAAAGACAGTGGAAAAATACTCATCAAGCTTAAGGGTACAATCGCCAATACAGAAGTAATTACTCCAAAAATGAATATGCCTCAAATGGAAGCAAAAGATGACAAATGAAATGGATTCTATCATCAAAAAGGCCGGTGAACTTGGAGAAAAGATTTCTCAGTCGGAACTTTTTCTTGCATACAAAAAAGCATCTGCGGAACTTATGACGAACAAGGATTCTTTTGATAAAGTAAAACGCTTTACCCGTCTTTCGGCAGTTATGAGAGAAAAACAGCAATATGCCGATGAAATTACGCAAAGCGAAATGGATGAAGTCCGCAGTCTTGCTCAAAGTGTTTTTGATGACGAGATAGCCAACAAATACATCGAAGTTCAAAATGCTTTCACCTCTCTGATGAATGATATTTTCACTGAAATCGAAATGAAAAAATCTTTTTAACCCGTTTTTTTCAAACTTCTTGACATGTGAAAGCGAAAAATGTAGAATCAATTAGAGATTATTTTGTTGGTTCGGCGGCAATAATGAACGAAAAAAGAAAATTCAGGCGTTATGAATGTAAAATCAAAGTACGCTTCGAACACAGCGAAGAGATGAACAGCTCTACTGAAGATGTACCTCCATTCAAAGGAAAAGGACACATACTCGACATCAGTCAGGGCGGAATTTTTATCGCAACGGATTCGAATGTGCCGGTAAGCTGCGACATTAGAGTTTCGTTCAAAACAGAATCCCGTATTTTTGAAGAGAATGGATTCATCGTAAGAACCGGAACCCTGAAGAATAATCCAGCCGAAGTTGTTAAAAAATTTGAAAATTATGATATTAAAGAAAAGTCTTACATTGCTATCCAATTTGAAAATCCGATAGAAAATATCAATCAAATGGAATTTCACAGCTGATATGCAGACTCAGTTTGTTTACATTGACGATATCTCAAAAGTTGATTCATCCAAGGCAACCGTATATGACCTGAACAAGAGATACATTGACTCTGAAGGAAACATGTACGGCCTCAAATACAACCGCGAATCAAAAAAAATTGAAATAATACGGCTTCTAAGAACATCGATGCAGCATGCGCAGATGGTGGCAAAAAGGATGAAGGAAAAAATGAAAGCAGATCTGCCGAAGCTTTCATCTGATGAGGAAGTAATTTCAAACACTGTCAACCATGACATGACAGAATCCTTCGAAGAAAAAGAAGAAGCATATTCAAATGACAGCAAAATAGTACCTGACATGTTTGTAGCCGAAAGGTTCAACGATCTTCCGATTTTCAAGGAAAGACTGAAAGGTCTTTTAAGGAACATTGCCAATTCAAACATCAATTCACGCGAACACCGCGAAATTTCGACACCGCTTGATGAGGTCATCCGAAATATTGAAATTGACGGGTTGGGAAAAATTGAAAAAATAACTTCTTCTTACAGAGAACTTACAGAATACCCGAGATCAATTAATTATTATATCGGACGTCTTGATAACCGAGCCAGAGATATACTGAACAATATTCACGCTGATTCAAAAAAAATCAAATTCATTCTTTGGATGGAAATGCTTCACTCGCTTAAGGAATTTTATCAGTCAGTCGGTAAAATGCTTATATCCCTTGAGAGAAACCTCGAAAAAACTGCCGAAGACCGTCTGTCTAAAATAGGCGCGCTTGAACGCCAGTCATACACAGATGCAAGAACAACAATTACCAATACAAAATCCGATATCGAAGACATGTCTCGAAAACTTAACGATTTCGAACTGTTTATTTACACTTCGGACAATGTCTGTTAATTGTTTTCAGATTTCCTTAGAATTTCCTCTGCAAATATTTTAAGCTTTGGATGAACTTTCGGCTGGGGAAGGCTGATTTTATTTTCTTCTTTTTCAGTATTTTCATCCTCCCTGATGAGTTTAGTGAAAGCAAAAATCATGCGGTCAAAGATTTCACCAACACGGTCTTCCCTTCCTGCCATTTTATAATACTTATAAGCAAAAAGCGGCATTTTTTTATCAAAATAAAAATAATCGGCAATTCTTGTTAATCCGTCTTTGTACATAGTGCTGACGAATATTTTCTCAGCTTCAGTAAGCTTTCCCTGATTAAAAAGTTCATTGCCTTTTCTAATCAATGCCGCACGTTCTGAACTATCCATCGGTCTTCCTTCTAAGAGAAATTCTCTTCAGCTCTTTATCGACAGAAATAACCTCCGTCATTAGGGTTTCACCAACTTTAACAGCCTCTGATATGTTTGAAATAAATTTATCAGAAAGATTTGATATATGAATCAGTCCGTCCTGATGAACTCCAATGTCGACAAAGGCTCCAAAAGCAGTAACATTTGTCACAACTCCCGACAGAATCATTCCTTCCTTCAAGTCATCCAAAGTGCGTACGGAACTGTTGAAATCAGCATACGAATACTGCTTTCTCGGATCGCGTCCGGGCTTTGAAAGCTCTTTCAAGATATCATCAAGAGTATAGGTCCCGGCCGAAGAATATTTCTTTTTATCAATTCGTGAAAGCAAATCAGGACTTGCAATAAGATCATTAAGATTAACACCCGCATCTTCAGCCATCTTCATTACAATTGAATAACTCTCAGGGTGTATAGCCGATGAATCAAGCGGATTCGATGCATCTTTAATACGAAGAAAAGCAGCACACTGCTCAAAAGCTTTTTCGCCAAGGCCGCTTACTTTTTTGATATCCATTCTGGATTTAAAACCCTTAAGTTCATTTCTTTTTTTAACAATTTTAGCAGCAAGAGAACTTCCGACACCTGACACATAAGAAAGAATTTCAACCGATGCAGTATTAACGTCCACTCCGACTTTATTAACACATAATTCAACTGAGTCCTTCAAAGCTTCTTTAAGCTCCTTCTGATCAACATCATGCTGATATTGTCCGACGCCGATTGCGCAAGGATCAATTTTCACCAGTTCGGATAATGGATCTTGAAAGCGCCGGGCGATATTAACAGCACTCCTTACAGTAAGATTAAGATCCGGAAATTCGCGGCGTGCAGTTTCCGATGCAGAATATACAGAAGCCCCGGACTCGCTTACTATAACTACAGGAATATCTTTGGAAACAAAATCTTTAATAAAATCTTCCGTCTCCCTTCCGGCAGTTCCATTACCTATCGCTATAAATTCAACCGAGAACTTCTCAATTATTTTCTTTACGGCATCCTTTGCAGCGGCTTCCCTCTTTTGAGGTTCATGAGGATAAATAACATCATATCCGAGAAATTCATTCGTTTTACCGATAACGGCAAGCTTGCATCCGCTTCGAAAACCGGGATCTATTCCAAGAATAGTTTTTCCGCCGGTATACGGCGACAAGAGAAGATTCTCGAGATTTTCAGCAAATATCGATATAGAGAATTTTTCGCTCTTTTCGATGTAATTCTTCAGAACTTCATTTGAAACCGAAGGAAGAATGAGACGTTTAAGTGAATCAAGCGCTGCCTTTTCAATATCATCCGCAAAAATATTTTGCCTGGAAATATACAATTGTTTTAATTTATCGAGAAACCTTTCCTCATTTTCGGCATCGACACCGATTGAAAGCACACCTTCATTCTCTCCGCGACGCAAAGCAAGAATTCTATGCGGCGGTTCTTTTGATATGACGGATGAAAATGAATAATACTGTTCGTATTTTGTCCGCTTGTCCTTGTAATCTTTCTTTACCTTGGCCGAAATAATTCCTTTGGCAGTAATATCCTCACGAATTGTTTTTCTTATACCGATGTTTTCCGACATCATTTCGGCAATGATATCAAGAGCTCCGCTCAAAGCTTCATCGGCAGAATTAACATTTTTATCAGGATCGATAAATTTTTTCAGAATTTCTGATTTATCTTCTTTGCCTGTAGAATTAAGAATAATTTCGGCAAGTCCCTCAAGACCTTTCTCCCTGGCTATTGAAGCACGAGTCTTTTTTTTGGGTTTATACGGAAGATAAATATCTTCCAGCATATCGGCGTCACGGCATTCAGTTATTGATCTTCTCAATTCATCCGTCATCTTTCCTGAAGATTCTATCACTCCAACGATATAATCTTTGCGCTCTTCAAGTGATTCAATTTCTTTATATCTTCTCGAAATATAAAGAACCTGCTTTTCATCCATGTTCCCTGTCATCTCTTTTCTATAACGGGAGATAAACGGAACAGTACATCCTTCCTTCAGCAGATTAATCGTGTTTAAAACAAAAATTGATTTTGCTTTAATTTCATCAGAAACGGTATCAGCAATTGCTTCTATTTCTATCATTATAAACAAACCGGGCTTATTGTATTTACATATTCTTCGGCTTTATCAATGAAAAGCTCAGAGCCGGAAAACTTTTTTAAAATATAAAAATCTTTCTTTGAAGAATATTTATCATTCCATTCTTTTAAAAACTTCTTTGACAAAGGAAGATATGACCAATGCCATTTCTCCTCCTGATAACCGGCCATTCTGCCGGAAGTATACGGCTGAGCGAAACCGAATCTGGCGGCATTTACAACAAGCCACATATACAGAATCTGTCCGTCACCGCTTTCGAAAAATGAATTATTAAGTGAATTGATGTCAAAGTCGGTTCCCCAGTGATGACGGCTTGTTCCGGGCATTGATGAAAAATCAAGAATGTTTAATCCCCGTTTAAATAAATTCCTTTCTTTGGAATAGCTTCCGTTCCACTTGGAATTCCAGATGCGAGCCTGATCATCAAATGTTCTTGTCGAACTTATCACGGTAATCTTTATCGATACGCCCTTTTGATTATTTTTTATGCGTTCTTCATTTAATTCTTTAACATATGAATCGAAAGCTGCAGACATCTTCTCAAGCGCTGATGCAGCTTCTTTACGAAGATAATGACTTTTTGAATCAGTTAGAATATAGGTTTTTTTCAGATTAATAAAAGAAGAATCTGAAGATGGATTAATTCCGCCGGCAAGATCTTTTAACTCATAAGCAAATGCAAAAAACGGGATCAAAACCGCAATGATAAGTTTTTTCATATTCTCTCCATATAATTCATTATCCTGTGATGCAAAAATCCGTCCATTATTTTCTTAAGAAATAATAACAGTTTCCGGCAAATGCTAAAAACTTATATTTTCATAAAATTTTTTTTCAAATGATGCATCATCAGTAAGACTGATAAATTTTATTTTTTTTCTAAATTCTTTAAGTTCATCCGCATATCCTGGATTAATGAGGGCATATTCTGCCGATTTCAATGACAAATTTCCGGCAATTGTGACTTCGGATTTTTCGGCATGAGGGAAAAAACCGAGTGAAAAAACATGAGATGAATTCACCGACGAAGCAAAACTGCCGGCAAGAATAACATTATCGGATTCGGTAAAAACAAATCCTGATTTTTCCGAAAGTATTTCTGCACCGCTTCTGCATGCAGATTTAACAAGCTGTACGGAGCGCACATCCTTCTGGCTGATATACACTTCATCTCTCAGATAAATACAGCTTTCTCCTTCAGGTGAAGTATCACCATTTATGATCCTTCCGTTTTTATCTATCTGACCTGTTTTTATGAAAACACTGAAAATATCCGCAAGCCCGCTTGCAGCAATTCCGAGAGCCTTAACGCCGGAATAAAGCTTATATTCAATACGCGGATATATCCCTGTCGCAGAAATAATAGCGCCTTCACCGGCAGTCATTCCGCAAGACAGATTCATTCCTTCTACTGCAGGACCAAGAGGCACACTTGAGGCATAAACAGAATCATCGGAAATGAAAGCCATCTCGGCATTTGTTCCCATATCGCAAATAAATGTTTTTCCGCGGAAATTCTCAAAAGCATAATATGCGCATCCCAGAAAATCCGCACCAAGAAACGATGTAAAACACGGTAGTATTTTCACACGGCAGCTGTCATTAAGTTCGTTGAGTTTTCCGCGATAGTTATCCAGTTCTTCAATCGGGGCAGCATAAGGGAAAGTCCCCATTTTATCTGGATTTATTCCGCAAAAGAGAGCAAGCATCAACGTATTACCCGATATTGCGATATCAGAAATGCCCTGAATATCATCAGTCGAAACAGAAAGCTTTTTGATATTTTCAGCAAGAGCATTACGGATATAAGAGCTCATTTTTGCGTATTCGCGTGAAGCTATGCGCGAAATAACATCATGACCGAAAATTCTCTGAGGATTTAAAAATGATGCCGCTTCAGTAAATTTTCCGTCTATGAGGGCAGAAATTTTAACAACAGTTGTTCCGATATCTACTGCAAAAGTACCGGTTTTCACTCTAAAGGAGTCTTTATTATCCTGCAAATCCGGTTTAAACACCAAGAGATCAGAAGAAATGACATAATTGCATGATTTGACAGGTCTTCTTCCGGATTTATCTTCTATATCAACAAGACACTTGCCGCAAATTCCCTTTCCACCGCATGGAGTATCAGGAAATACTCCGAAAACAGCCAATGCCTCTGTAAGAAGAATTCCTTCATTAAATTCGGCGTATGAATTTCCGGGATTAATCGTTACTCTGAACTTCCGCATACACCGATTGAGGCAGATTAGGCAAAAAAAGCGAGAATTTTTTGCATTTAACTGTAATGCAAGTTTGATTGACAAAAAATACGCTTATGACCGATAAATACCATAAGGAGAAAGAAGGAATGAACAGCTTAACAGTATTTATCTACCCTTCTGCAAGAGACAACTCACTTCTATCTCTGACGGATTTCCGTTCAAAATTTATGATGCCGATCGGCGGCAAATTCCGTATTGCTGATTTTGCGCTAAGAAACGCCCTTACAGCAGATCCGTACCAGATCGTAATGTATAGTGACGTGTTTGACGATCTGCATCCTTATCTTGATACTCATCCGATAAATCAGAAAACAAAATGTAAAATTATACCTATAGTCGACGACTCTCTTGATGTAAAGGAACTCGCAAAAACAGTAAAGAAACATGAAACCAGCCATTATCTTATTTACTGCGGGGATAATCCGGCACTTATTGATTTCGGAGCGATGTACGATTTCTACATTAAAAAGAAAAAAAACAAGACTGTGCTTTTCCAGCTGAAGAATTCCGAAAAAGCGTCGATGGCAAATACCGCTCTTATGACGACAAAGAAGAACTTTATTTCCGTTTTGAGTGAAGCGATTAAACAAAAACGAAACTCCCCTCACCTGCTTGAAATGATCAACAATATGCTCATAAACAAGGGCGTCGAGAAAGCAACGCATCATGCCGACATCTGGCCGGTTAGAAATATACCTGACTTCTATTCTCTCAATTATAATATGCTTTCAGGTGATTTATTCAAAACGATTTATACAGATCCGATTTTGACAGGCGGAATCAAAACCGATCAGCCTGCAAAAATAGGACCTAACGCAAATATTTCATCATCTTTTATTTCGGAAGGCTGTATAATAGACGGAAAAGTTACAGGTTCAATTATTTTCCCGGGTGTCATTATAACTGAAAAAGCTGAGGTCAAAGATTCAATAATTCTTCCTTACGTCACCATAGCAAAAAATGCAAAAATTGAAAATGCCGTGATCGATGAATTTACCGATTACGCGAATTCACCTTTCGTTTTCAACATCGGCGAATACGCGCGTATCGGATCCGACGCTGACGGACTCCGTAACAGCGATTATCCGAAATCACTTTTCTCGAGCATAAGTTTAATCGGCAAAAACTGCCTCATTCCGACGAACTCAAACATAGGTTCAGCATGTTTTATCGCATCCGCGACCGGCTTTTCATTTTTTGAAAAAACTAAAACGCTTGAAGACGGACTTTCAATTGTGCCTTATCCTGAAATCTATTCATAGGGGCGGATAAATGAAATATCTAATATCGCTTTTTCTGTTTATCGCTTTTGCGGCTAATACAGAAGCGAAAGACTTAGCGGCAATAGAATACAAGATAGACAATCCAGATTCTTCTTTTACCAGAGAAACCGGCAGAGATTATGCCAAACTAATCGCAATTTCTGCCAACGTAAATAAAGGGTTGAACATATACAATCCCTTTCAGCTTGAAAAAGACATTTCAGGAATGGGTATATATCCGGAAAGGAATCTTACTCTCGAAAATCTTTCTGCTCTATGCGCGACAAGATATATTGACTACGCTGTAAGCGGAAAACTTTTTAAAGTCTCGAATGGATTTAAATCAGAAAGTATACTTTATTCTGCAGATACAAAAAGCATAATCTCAAGATCAAACTCAACTGCCGCAACAATCAATGAACTGGCAGGAAAAGACGCTTTAAAACTTTTCTCTTTTATAAAAGACAAACCTGCTGTAAAAGAAAAACGAATAAAAAATATCGCCATTCTTCTTGATTCTTCATATAATATGAATGAAGAATTGCCAGAAACAAAAGAAGCAATAAAGGATTTCGCGCTCGGCATATTTTCCGATTATCCCGGCAGTACAATTTTTATTCTTCCATATAATAATAAAAATCCCCTCCGTTCAATCGACTCTCCCGCAAGCAGTCTAATTTCGACAGAGGCTCTGCTTTCAAAAATCAAGCTTAACGGCGGAAACGACGATTCATCATTTACAAACGCACTCAATTTTGCCGTCGAAAACATGAGATGGAATAAAACTTCCGACAATTCAATATTCATTATATCGAACTCATCCTTCAAGGATTCTTTGAATGCGTCACGATACGCCAGAAGAGCTGCCAACAAAAAAATATCAATTAACTGTATGATACTCGGAAAAACATCAGGTAATGATTCAATAAATTATTCAAGACTATCCGACATGTCGCGCGGATTTTCTGCCGATGTTTCATACCGCCAGACATTATACGATATAAAGGGAAAGGACTTCTATCTTTATTATGAACGTGCAAGATTATTCGAAGGCGCCTCAGACGAAAAATACTGGCAAAATGGTCTTTTCAAGTATCCGCAAAAAAAACGTTTCGGATATGCGAAAGGTCCGGGATTCGCTGATGAAATTTTCGTAAAAAAAGGAAGCAGTATCAATCCTTATAATATGTCAGATTATTACCGCAGAAACGGTGAACGCGGATTCATAAATGCAAAAAATGTCGAATCTAATATTCGCAAAGCCATTCTTTCATTTAAACAGCCGTCTATGGATTCTCAACAAACAAAAAGCAAACTGGCAAGAGTCCTTGTTTCACAGGGAGGCATTTCTTTATGGATTGACGTTTATGACAGTGATTCACTAGATTTTTTCACAAAAAAGAAAAACCTCGGATACTCGCTCCCTCTCGGTGTAATCATTCAGCAAAAGAAGGATGAACCCTACGGATTCACTTTCAATCCGTACAAATATGTAACAGTTTTCAGCGGCGAGTTTATTCCGGAATCGGTAAAGATTTCACTTTCCGATATCGCAAAAAATCCGAAAAAATACATGGATGGCAGTTTCATGAATCCTTCTTTGTGGTTCGTCGAAGTTAAAGTAGAAGAAGTCCGCACTGTCGAGCCTGGCGATGATGTACGCGGCGGATAAAAATATCTTTACAGTCAAATTGGTTTCTGTTAATCTTATGGAGAAATTATGAAAAAGTTTTTTTTGTTTTTATTCACCGCATTTTTTTATTCTTCTCTTTATCCGCAATCGCCGGTAAAAGCAGTTGTATATTCCTTTAAAAATGAGACCGAACAGCAGAAATATTCCTACTTTTCGGAAATACTTCCACAAAGCGTTTCCAAGGAACTCGCACGTCTTAACTACTTAACCGAAAGAGAAAGCGGTTCAATTCAGCCCGAATCCGCAGCTTCTGCAGAATACGCCGATAAACTTAAAAAAATATCCGAAGAAAAAAATGCTGATTATGTAATAACTGGTTCGTTCGCCGTATCGGGGAAAAACCTGACTGCAAAGTCACATATTTATATCAGAAGAACAGGACGCATTTTTGAATTTTCATCAGAACAGGAAACCGGACCGTATATTTCCAAAATAGTGAATGCAATATCTGAAAAAACAGCGTATTACATTGACAGATATATTCCGAGAATGACCGAAGAACCCGAATTTGATCCCAAAGGCAGAAAATTTGAAAAGAAGGGTTTCGTAAAGCTTAATGCAAAAAAAGAAGATTCGGTAATTTATTACACAACCGACGAATCAGCTCCTGATCCTGAAAAAAACAAAACAACCAAAAAGTATTCAGAACCTATTCCAATTGATAAAAAAACGAAAATAAAAGCCATTGCTGTACGCGAAGGCTGGTTTCCGTCATCGGTTGCCACCGAGCAGTACTCTCTGACAAATAATTATTCCAAACTGCATTTAATTTTCTCGGCTGGAATACCTGTATTCACAGGTAACTGGGCAAATGAATTGAGCCGAAATGATAACCGCACTTTTTCAGTTAAATTTGATTTAGGTCTGACAGAAAAAGTATATTTCCGTTTTGCTTATAATACAATTGCAGCAAAACCTGACGACAACACGCTTGGCATCAAATACAATCTTTACGGCGGATCAATAGGATTCGCATATCAGTTTAAACTTGGAGAATACGTACGGTTAAAACCGCATGCAGGAGCAGGATGGTTTTACGGTTATATATCTCCGGATGACAGTTTCACGAAATCTCTTTTTGTAAAACCTAAAGGCGCAGGCGACAGCACTGACGGCTTCTATGGTGAGCTTTCAGTTTCTGCCGGAATAGCAGTAGGTCATATTGAATTCGGAGTAATCGCCGCTTATTCATTTTATCAGCTTGAGAATGATGAAGACATGAACATTCACAGTTATTCTTTCTACACAGCTCTTAGATTCTGACAAAGCAATTGACGTTTTTGAGAACAGTTTGTATTATTATATAAAAATCTCTCCTTCCGGGGAGCTTTTTATAAAGGGGATGCCTCATGAGAATGGATAAACTTACGATAAAAGCCCAGGAAATAATCGCAGATGCACAGGAAAGTGCTACCAAAAACAATAATCACGAAATACAGCCGATTCATCTTCTTTCTGCGGCAGTGAACCAGAAAGGCGGCATTTTTCAGTCACTTTCCCAGATTATTGGAGCTTCAACTCAGTTAGTATCAGAAGAAACCGATAAATATATTTCAAAATTACCTAAACAAATCGGAGCTGGTCCCGGCGGCGGTCAGATGTCGCAGAAGATGAATGAGGTTTTAAGCAGTGCATGGGATGAAGCGCAGAAACTTAAAGACGAATATCTCAGCAGTGAGCATATCATAATAGGTCTTTCCGCAGTAAAAGATACACCGGCGCATTCAATTCTTTCATCGCATGGATTCACGAAAGAGAATATTCTGCGAGCACTTTCTGAAATCAGAGGCTCGAAACGTGTAACCGACGAGAACGCAGAGGACCGCTACAAGTCGCTTGAAAAATATGCCAAGGATCTGACTAAACTTGTTCAGACCGGAAAACTTGATCCTGTGATCGGCCGAGATGAAGAGATCAGGCGCGTGATGCAGGTCTTAACACGCCGTACAAAAAATAATCCGGTTCTCATCGGAGAACCAGGAGTCGGCAAAACTGCAATCGTAGAAGGTCTCGCACAGAGAATTGTTGCAGGTGATGTGCCGGAAAACCTTAAGGGCAAACGCCTCATGTCGCTTGATATGGGAGCATTAATAGCAGGTGCAAAATTCCGCGGAGAATTTGAAGAAAGACTTAAAGCAGTAATTGATGAAGTTGAAGAAAGCGAAAATACTGTAATACTTTTCATCGATGAAATGCATACTCTTATAGGTGCCGGAGCCGCAGAAGGATCGGTCGATGCCTCAAATATGCTGAAACCCGCTCTCGCTAGAGGCGAACTGCGTTGTATCGGTGCGACCACATTAAACGAATATCAGAAGTATATCGAAAAAGACAAAGCGCTCGAACGTCGTTTTCAGCCCGTATATGCATCAGAACCTTCGGTTGACGACACCATTGCTATACTAAGAGGCTTAAAGGAAAAATATGAAGTACATCACGGAGTAAGAATTGCAGATTCGGCAGTAGTTGCAGCCGCAATTTTATCCGACAGATATATTACAAACAGATTTCTCCCCGACAAGGCGGTTGACCTTATTGATGAGGCCGCATCATTGATAAAGATGGAAATTGATTCGATGCCTCTTGAAATTGATGAAATAGAACGTAAAATCCGTCAGCTGACAATTGAAAAGGAAGCCGTAAAAAAAGAAACAGACAAGGCAAGTAAATCCCATCTGGATAAAATCAATGAAGAGCTTGCGAATCTTAATGAAAAGAAAAACATACTTGCATCTCACTGGCGCAAGGAAAAAGAAATCATTTCTTCTATCAGAAGAGCGAAAAGCGACATAGAATCATTGAGACTCGAAGAACAAAAACTCGAGCGCGAAGGCAATCTTAATAAAGTTGCTGAAATACGTTACGGAAAAATTGTCGAACTAGAAAAATTTCTCACTCTTCAGCAGTACGCGCTTGCAGATGTCCAAAAAGAACAAAAACTTTTGAAAGAAGAAGTAACGGAAGAAGAGATTGCTTCCATTGTCTCAAGATGGACAGGAATTCCGGTTAACAAAATGCTTGAGGGTGATAAAGAAAAGCTCATAAAAATGGAAAAAATTCTTGAGCATCGTGTTGTAGGTCAGCATGCGGCTATAAGCGCATTATCAGATGCGGTAAGAAGATCCCGTTCGGGTCTTCAGGACCCGAGCAAACCGATAGGTTCATTTATATTTCTCGGTCCCACAGGCGTTGGTAAAACAGAAACTGCGAAAGCAATAGCTGAATTTCTTTTTAATGACGAAAAAGCTATTGTTAGAATAGACATGAGCGAATATATGGAAAAGCATTCCGTCGCGAGACTCATAGGTGCTCCTCCGGGTTACGTCGGGTATGATGAAGGCGGACAGCTTACGGAAGCAGTCAGAAGAAGACCTTATGCGGTTGTACTTTTTGATGAAATCGAGAAAGCTCATTCTGACATTTTCAATATTTTTCTCCAGCTTCTTGATGAAGGTCATCTTACTGATTCGAAGGGAAGAAATGTAGATTTCAAAAACACATTGATAATAATGACTTCCAACATCGGGACATCGTATATTTCCGACACTTCAATAAAAGAAGAAGAACGCTATGCGGGAGTTGAGCAGGAACTCAAAATGAAATTCAAACCCGAGTTTCTGAACCGTGTAGATGAAACTATTATTTTCAATCCTCTCTCGAAAGACAACATCGGAGAAATAGTCCGGCATCAGCTTTCGGAATTTGCTTCCAGAATAAAAAAGAGTCATGGAATAGAATTGGAAATAACATCCAAGGCACTCAAATATCTCTCAGAGAACGGATATGATCCTAATTTCGGAGCAAGACCTCTCAAGCGTCTTATTCAGAAAGAAGTGCTAAACAAGCTATCAGTAAAAATACTATCAGGCGAAATACTGCCTGAGCATAAAATTAAAATTGACTTCGCCGACGAAATTACTATAAAGAGTCAATGAAACCACGACAAAACACGATCTCTGCGGGATTGATTCTGATTTTTCTTCTCTCGGCATCAGGATGCACCGAAGAAAAATTCACCCCCGCGGAGTTTGATCCGATAATCAGACTGAGCTATTCAAGCAAACAGAATAATGCATCATTTGTTTTTGAGAATGCGGCGTCATTTAATGTTCCTTCAGGAATGGAACCCGTAACAGGCAAACTTCTTATTGAAGCAAAAAACGCTGTGAAAAAAAACGAAACAGAAAAATTTCCGTCAGAAATCAGGAATGTATGGATTGATAAAAAAGAAAATATACTGATGGTCTTGTCGGTACCGTCTTATTTTTCAGACAAGGATGATTTCGCCCTTTCGAATGAAATTATACAAAATTATAAAGACAACATCGCAGGATCAAAAGTTTACAGGGATTTCAGCTCTTCGTCAGATTATAGCATTCTGCAAGTAGCTGTTGAAATTCGGAGCATAATCCTGTACAAATTCATAATTTACTCGCCGAAAATAAAGATGGAGCTTTCATTTATAATTCAGAAAGAAAATTTCTTTAGAAACCGCTCTCATATCAGCGGCATAATAGAATCCGTTCAGCTTCAAAGATAACCCTCCTCTTTCATACTTAAAAACGAATCTTCGCAGACAATGAGATGATCAAGAAGCGGTATACCCACTATTTCACCGGCATTTGCAAGACGCTTTGTAGCACGGAGATCTTCTTCTGAAGGCTTTAATGAGCCTGATGGATGATTGTGAGCGACGATGATAGAGCTTGCCGATTCTTTTATAGCTTCTCTGAATATTTCTCGAGGATGAATTATAGTCTGAGTAACCGTTCCGCGCGATATAGAAGAAAATTTTACAACCTGATTTCTATTGTTGAGATTAATCACCATGAATTCTTCCTGAGGAAGACATGATGAATGCGGCAGTAGATACTTCCATACCTTGTACGGAGTATCTATGATTTCACCGATATTTTTTCCGTTTGTTATCCGTCTTCCCATTTCAAGTGCACATTGAATTCTTACTGCCTTAGCAAGACCCACACCTTTCAGCATTGCAAGTTCCCGAAGCCCCGATTTGCGTATCCCATGAAGCCCCCTGCACTTATTATAAATATCAGCGGCAAGATTAATTACATTTTTGCCGCTTGTGCCGGTATTAAGTATTACCGCAATCAGTTCAATATCAGACAAGGTTTTGACTTCACATCCATTATAGCATTTCTGCATCGGCAAATGAACATTTGATTGATCCATACCAACTCCTTTTTATTTTGACAAATCTACTACCTTATACGAAAATAATTGCAGTTATGGACAAAAAAAATGAAATAATTTGCCTTGATATAGGAAATACTAACACTAAATGCGCTGTTTTCACAGAATACGGCGAGGAAAGTCTATTTCTTACATCAAAAAACACCGACATATCCCAGATGCTTGATAATCTGCCTATAATTCGATTTCTTGCTTATTCATGTGTTAATCCGCTATTTGAAGAATATGTAATTTCTTTCTGCGAAAAAAATATGATAACCATGCTCAAAATAAGCGATATGCTCCATCTCGGTTTCACAAGCATGTATAATTCATCAGCCGGGGCCGACAGACTCGCAAACGCGGCTGCAGCTTCAGAATTATTTCCGGATGATAATATCATAGTAATAGATGCAGGAAGCGCTATAAATATTGAAGTTATTGAATCTTCAGTTTTCAGAGGCGGCGCTATACTCCCTGGCATCTGCACAGCATTCGCTGCACTCACCGAAAAAACAGCAATGCTGAAAAAACTCAAATATTCGAGACCTTCTTCTGTAATCGGACAAAATAGTTCTGAGAATATATCATCAGGAATATTCTATGGAACAATCGGTGCTTTAAAATACATTCTTGACGAAATAAGCCGTGAAAGCGGAAAAACATATAAAGTCGTTTTAACGGGCGGAGACGCTGAACTCATAAGCGGATCAATCGATTCGTATCTGACTGACAGAGTGTTTACACTCAGAGGAATCAAATTCCTTGCAGATAAAAATTTAATCAATATTTGACGGGGTCAATATGTTTTGCAGAGAATGCGGAAAACAAATTTCTAACAATGCTTCGGTTTGCCCGGGCTGCGGAGTAAGTGCCGGCAAGGGCTCAAATTTCTGCCCTGCTTGCGCCTCGGAGCTCGAACCTAGTTCAGAATTCTGCGTAAAATGCGGCACAAAAATATTAGTAGCTACAAGATCAAAGCTTGCTGCAGGTCTTCTCGGAATATTTTTGGGAAGTTGGGGAATTCACAGATTCTATCTCGGTTACATAAACATAGGTATAATCCAGATAGTTGTTACATTTATCACTTGCGGAATAGGCGGACTATGGGGATTCATCGAAGGGATACTAATACTCTGCGGAAACACTATTACGACTGACGCCGATGGCAATCCGCTTAATGAATAAAAGACTGCCACGGCAGTCTTTTATTCATTAAAACAATTTAATTTTTCAGCAGACTTTTAACTTTACTGCCGGCTTTGCTTTTTGCTTTATCTGTCTGCTTTGTGGCTTCTTTTTTTGCCTTATCCTTAGCCTTATCTTTTGCGGCATCGATTATTTCTCCGCCCGCTTCTTTTACTGCTTCTTTAATAACATCATCAATTGAAGAAAGTTTCGGAGAAACGAGTTCTGCGTCAGGTTTTGAAACATTTCCTTTGATTTTTTCTTTTAAAAATATTTCACCCTTATCGTTCAGAAGAGGTTTCAACGCAATGTCTGCAATTTTAGCAGGCGTGACAAATTTAGCGGCTTTTCCCTTGATTGCTTTTGAAGCAAGAGTTTCAATGCGTTTCTTAACAGTTTCGGAATGCTTCTTCGCGATAGAAAGATCTGCGTCGATATCGACAACCGAACTTACTATATTCATGTTTCCATTAAACAAAAGAGTATAATCGTCATTTGCGATTTTACCGTCTTTAAAAGAAACAACATTGTTTTTATAATGTGCCGAAACAAATCCGTTTTTCCATGTAATCTCTTTTTTAAGAAAATCGAATTTACCCGAATATTTTGAAAGCTGTTCGACATTAATCATTTCATTGAAAATCTGAAGACCGGTAATGGTACCATAAGGGGATCCGGCACGGAGATTAATTTCCGGATTCAGAATACGCGTCGACTTGTCGAATGGAACAGCATTTCCGGTAATTTCAAAGCCTATATCAAATGACTCAACACTTCCGGACTTTGGTCTGCTTACAGTTTTTATTCCGCCTGAAATAACAAACGCGGCATTATCTTTATTCTTGAGATCGGAAGGATCGATAACAATATCATGCACTTTCGCAGTAACTTTATAAAGCATAAGACTCTGACCGGTTGTCTGATCAAATATACTTATCTGCGCATCCTGAAGTCCGATTGAACCGATATTGACTGCAACAGGAATATCATCTGCTTTAACCGGAGCACTGTCTTTTGGCTTATCTTCAGGAGAAACTTCTTTTTCTTTTTTAGATTTATCTTTTTTTTCAGGAACAAGAAGATCAGAAAAATTAAACATGCCGTTTTTGTATCTGACTATGTTTATCTTTGCAGAATAAAGCATTACCTCGTTTAATACAAACTGCTTTTTTAGAAGCGGAGGAATTGAAAGCTTGAACCTGAAGGAACCGAGAGCGGCGAAAACATCATTTTCCGCAACAGGTTTACCTTTTAACGACTTCAGCTGATCTTCTGTTTTAAAATTTGAAACCTTAACATCTTTGATTTCAATTCCACTTACAGCAGAAAAAATACTGCTATCGAACGATGCAACACGAACCTGACGATGAAGAACATTTTCAAGCTGTGATTCTACAAACTCTTTGTCTACAATGATGTATACCGCGATTAAGACACCGGCAAATAACAAAATAAAAGAACCAAAAATTACAGCCAGTGCTTTTAAAAGCCTGGATGAGCTTTTTGTCTTTTTAGCAGATATAAATTTCTTTTTGGCACTTTTTTTTACTGTTTTAAGTTGCTTTTTCATAACACCCCTTTTTTTTGTATTGGATAAAATAAAAGTCAGAAGGTCAAGCTAATTATAGAGAAGGATTTTCCGGCCAGCTATGTTTGGGATAACGTCCCTTCATCTCTTTGCGCACTTCGATATAACTGTTCTTCCAGAAATTTTTGATATCACTCGTAACCTGAACAGGTCTTCCTGCAGGACTTAAAAGATTCATTACAAGCGGCTCTCCGCATATAAGAGGATTATCATTAACACCAAACACTTCCTGAATTCTCAAAGATACCGAAGCCTTTGCTGAAGAATAATCTATTCGCCTGCGCTTACCTTCTTTAAGTGATATAAACTCCGGAGCGTATTTATCAAGACGCTTCATCAGATCGTATCCTACATGAGCTGACAGAGCTGAGTATATATTTTCCTGCGAAAATACTGAATTTGCTTTAAAATCGGCATAATCAGAAAGCCAGTCAGCAACATTATCTTTAAGTTTTGCTAAACTGAAATTAGAAAACTCTTCCACCCTTACCGATATGTAATCAAGCCTTTCAATGAGTTGTTTGCTGTTATCTCCCAAAGATAAAGAATCCAACCCTTCTTTTTTAAGTCTCTTAAGTGTTTCTGATTTGAGTATGGTAGAACTAATATCACTCAAAGCGCAGGGATATTCTTCAACGGACATCATACCGATCATTTTTTTGCGGAATGCCGAACACTGCCAACCCTTCCATCTGATTTCATATTTCACAGAAGCGGTACGGAGAATACTGTCAATAAGCTCTTTTTTAATTTCGGCATAGAGCAAAACTCGACTGCCGGCCGAATTTTCCATGAGCGGCGCAACTATATACTGCGGTCCGGACGAATATAAAACAGCCTGCTTACCGAGAGAAAGCATATAATGGGTATTTTTATCCGACCTGATTTTTCTACCGATTCTATCCGGATATGCAAAGATCAAAAGTTTTAAAGCAAAAGAAACATCGACTTTTGACAATCCACCTTTAATTCCGATTCTTTCACAAAGCTTTTCAAATTCAGAAATTACTCTTGAGTATTTATTCTTATTTCTAATCACTTCTTCAATTGCAATCTCTATATCTGCCGAAATATTTCCATAAGAGCGTAAATCATCTGACAATAATACCGAAACCAATACAGCAGTCTGTTTTTCTGATTCATCCGAACTGACAATCATCGAAGCCAAGCGGGGATGAACGGATAATGACACCGCGAACTTCCCATTTTCAGTAATAGCATCATCGTCTGTTATAAATCCAAGACCGCGCAGAAGAAGCACAGCCTCAGAAAGAGCTGATGACGGCGGATTCTCCGGAAAATACAAACTCATATTAGAAAGAGAACCCCACATTGCATTTTCCAGTGCAAATGATGAAAGATCAGAACATGAAATCTCAGAAACATCATGAGGCATCCTGTAATCTTTTTCATTCCAATATCTGTATGCAATACCCGGAGCTACACGCCCCGCTCTTCCTGATCTCTGCGCAGAAGATGATGCAGAACTTTCGATTGTTATACGGTGATTCATTCCGCTTTGAGAATCATATCTAAGCTTGCGTACTAATCCGGAATCAACAACGGCTCTTACTGAATTTATTGTTATGCTTGTCTCAGCGATATTTGTTGAAAGTATAACAGCCTGTTTATCATTTAATGTGCGCCTAACAACTGCCGATTGCTCAGCCGGAGACATGCTTCCGTGAAGAAGAAATATTTCTCCCTTAAAATTTCCGCTTCTGAGTTTATCTTCTGTTCGTTTCATTTCCTTAAAACCCGGAAGAAAAACAAGAACATCACCGCTTCCATCCAGATCACGCAGAGCATTAGAAACAAGTCTGCATATTCCGTCTTCAAGGTACTCATTCTTTTGAGGAGGCATATAGCTCAAAGAAACGGGAAAACTTCTTCCTTCAATATATATAGCAGGCCAATTTGAAAAATACCCGTTAAATGAATTTGCAGATAGCGTCGCCGACATAAGAAGTATTTTCAGATCATTTCTAATCAATGATTTCGCGTCACAAAGAAATGCAAGCGACAAATCCGAACTTATACTCCGTTCATGAAATTCATCAAGTATCACAACATCAATTCCGCTTAGATAGGGATCAGATTGAATCATGCGGAGAAAAACCCCATCTGTCACAACCTCAATTTTATCCCCGCGTATTTTGTCATAGCGGGTAATGAGCCCGACTTGGCCGCCGGGTTTCTCTCCGATCAATGAAGCTATTCTCTCGGCACAGCTTCTCGCTGCAAGCCGCCTCGGCTGGGTTACAATAATTTTGCCCGCAATTTTTTTTGAAACGGCAAGCGGAACCAGGCTGGTTTTTCCTGCACCTGCAGAAGCCTGAAGAATCAGATTTGATTCTTCAAGAAGCCGCGAACATATTTCATCCAGACGGGGATAAATCGGAAGACTTTGAACTTCTTCATTCATTTCTGAATTAATTCTGCCTAATTGATATTTTCCTGTCTTGGATAATAATTCTGTCTTCGCAGAAATATTTTACAGCAAGAGGATATATTTTATGTTCTTCTGATAATATTTTTGCGCTCAATGATTCTTCAGTATCATCATCATTTACAGCAACCGCGCTTTGCAGAATTACAGGTCCCGTATCAGTTCCTTCATCAACAAAATGCACAGTGCACCCGGCTATTTTAACCCCGTAATCAAGTGCCTGCTTCTGAGCATGAAGACCTGGAAATGAAGGCAATAGCGCGGGATGAATATTCATGATGCGGTTTCTGAATTCATTTATCAGATAAGGAGAAATGATTCTCATATATCCGGCGGCGCAAATTAGGTCGGTCGAATGTGAACACAATATAGAGGAAACCTCGGCTTCATATTTTTCTTTTGAAGAAAAGCTTTTCGGATTTACAAAAAAATACGGAATACCGAGAGAACGTGCCGAATCAAAAGCTTTTACGCCGTCAACGTTAGAAATAAGAACACCGTTTTCTGCACTAATAAAACCGGACGCTATACTCTCGGCAATTGCCTTAAAATTAGAACCGCGGCCTGATACGAGATATGAAATTTTTTTCATGCGATCCTCACTGAATCAAGAAACAAATCTTCGGCAGCTTTATCCGCTGTAACCGTAAACTCGCAATTATTTTTACGGACTGTTATCTCATTTATCTTACCAGCATCCGGCTTTCCATGCCGGTAAAGAACAGTATATGCAGTTCCCAGATCGCTTTCAGAAGCATTGCCGCGGATAAAACCGGCAGGACCCCTGAAATTTGAAATAAGAAATATATCGGATTCTATTGAATATTTATCAAGAATAGCCGTTTCTTCAGCATTACGCGAAACGATAAGCTTACATGAAGGCGAAAGTCTGTAATGACGTCCTATACTTAACAAATAAATGTCTATATCCCGGTAATCAGGATGCATCAAAAAAAGATCCTTCAGCCTGGCAGAATAAGTTACATCTGTGAATAAACATCCGCCGGCAGGAGAAGCATACTCTTCTATTCCATACTCGCGGGCAAGAGCAAACTGCCTATCCCTGCCGCGTCCGTTAAAATCAAGAAGCTTTTCCCTGTCGATGAGTCCTTCACGTTCGGCTTTTATAGGATTCAATAATTTCGCAGAAAGAGGACGAAGAAGAAAATCCTTCAAATATGCTTCTTTTTCAATAAGATTCATTTTATTGCGCTGCTGTGACATCGGCCTTTGCCCGACAACTTCGCCGGTTGCGATAAAATCATATCCGTGCTCTTTCATATAATCTGCGGCATATCGAAGAAAAAATATTTTGCAGTCAACACATGGGTTCATGTTCTTTCCATAACCGTATGAAGGATTTTTAAGCATTTCCATGTATTCGTTTCCGGTGCGGATATGCTCAACTTTAAGACCGATTCTTTGTGCGTATAGAGCCGCCTTGGTTTCAGCCGGATCGGAATGAGGCGGAAAAAATGGAAGAAGAAAATGAAGACCTATGATCTCTAGATTCTGTTCAAGAAGAAGCTTTGCAGCGAGCAGTGAATCGAGCCCGCCTGAATATAATAAAATGCCTTTTGCTTTTTTCATAGCTCAAAGCTAAAAAATACGCCGAGAACGTCAATATTAATCCTTCAGCAAGTTACTGATTATCTACACGAAAATAGATGCGCTTCCATTTGTACGATCCATCTTTGTAAAATGAAGTGACGTAGAAATCCTGTTCTGTAGCTTTTTCTATGACATCAAGAGCTATTTTATTAGAATTATCCGCAATTTCTATATCATTATCAGCCGTAAGAATCAATTTTACCTTTTCGTCGGTTACTGAAGAAATATTATCAAAAACCTTTTCGTCGGTTGAATCATACTTCTGCGAATCCATATATTCTAGATATCCGTAATAATCGAAATAATCTCCGAATTCCTGTATTGATGCTGAAAAAAAGTCCGCGCATGGATAAACAATCACATGAAAAAAACCGGCAGCTTTCTCTCCCTGTCCGACTCTTTTGACGAGTTGGCGAAGCATTGAAAACTGGGTGTTTATTATAAGTTCATTCATTATGAATTTAATGTGACGTTTTTTCATCCACTCATACGGCAGAATCATCTTTTCGATACGTGATTTAAAATCCTTATAATGAATTTCGCCAAGCCCAACTACAAAAATATACGGCCCTATAATTCTGCCGTTTTTGTCGTAAGAAGCTTCAACTATGACGCGGTTTTTCTGTTCGTTAAGTTTGCGTCTGTACTCGAAGGGAACAAGTTCATTAAAGTCGCTGATCTCTTTCATAATGCTATTTAAAGCTATATTTTTTTATTAGTCAAATCATTAATTCGATGTAACCTGCAGATAAAAAAAGCGAGCCGAAGCCCGCCAACAAAATATTAAGAAGGGTGAAGATGTAACAACCGATCTGAAGTTCCGGTGCTATTAGAAAGGGGATTATAACGCACCGGAACAATCGGTTATCAATGAGGACAGAATAAGCGACATATTAAAACTGTCAATTAAAATCCGTCCGGTTGGTATTTTTTATCTAAGTTTTTAATAATTTTATTCATTTTTTCGAACAATATTCATTTCAGAGGGTTTATTTCATAATAAGATGAATTATTTGCTGCAAAATGCAGTTTTTCAGGAAACTTACGGTTATTATATATTTTTAATTGAAAAAAGAGGTATCTCAGGAGATGATTGTCACTATGAAGAACAGCAGTCTTCAAAAAAGCCGCGATACCACAGATTCTTCTCTTACCTGGTATCTGGACAGAATAAATAAGATTCCTATGCTGACCAGAGAGGAAGAGGATCTCTATGCCCGTTTGGCACAAAACGGCGATCCCGAAGCCAAAAACGTGCTTGTAAAATCAAATCTAAGATTTGTCGTTTCTATAGCCAAGAAATATCAGACTAACGGAATTTCACTGCTTGATCTCATCAACGAAGGGAACATGGGTCTCATCAAGGCCGCAGAAAAGTTCGATCCCGACAAAGGATTTCATTTCATATCATACGCCGTATGGTGGATAAGACAGGCGATAATGCTTGCGATTTCACAGAAAACATCGCTGATAAGAATACCTCTAAATAGAAGTGCAGATCTTCAAAAAGTCGAAAAAGTACATAAATTATTAGAATCCAAACTTCACAGAGAACCTACTGCCGAGGAGATTTCCGAAGGCCTCGACATGAACAATGACCAGCTCAGCTACCTCAAAAACATACCGCAGGAATTCGTTTCTCTCGACGCGGCAATGAGCGATTCTGACGATACACCTATTGTCAACATGATCGAAGATGTACGGGGAGACTCTCCCGATAAGGAAGTATTAAACCAGACATTATCCAACGAGATAAAAAACATTCTCGAAACGCTTACCAAGTCAGAAAGAGAAATCATCAAAATGCGTTTCGGCCTGGACGAACATAAACCGATGTCGCTTCAGCAGATTGGAGATAAATATGGACTGTCAAAGGAACGTATACGCCAGATTGAAAAGAAAGCGCTCAGAAAACTAAATGCTTCACCTATCCGCCACAATCTCGAAGGCTTTATGGGTGAATAATCAGCTTCTGTGTTTTTCCTTTAGATAGTTATATATTTCATCCTGTGAACGAATCCTGACATCCCCGCCGCGGAAATATTTGTTTGAAAGGGATTCATCAAGAATTCTAGACTTAACATTGTCTTTCCATGATATCTCGAGAATATCCCGAAGCTCATTTCTTATTGCATTATCATAAACAGGAACAGTGACCTCAATTCTGTTATCAAGATTTCTACTCATAAGATCTGCGGAAGAAATATAACAAAGTTCGTTTCCGCCGTTTGCAAAAAAATAAACGCGCGAATGTTCAAGATACCGGTCGATTAGACCCCTCGCTTCAATATTTGCCGTTGAACTGTCAAGCACGAGAGAAAACATTCCGCGCACGAGAAGACGGACTTTGACGCCCGATTCTGCGGCACGGCGAATATATTTTATAATTTCGCGGTCAACGAGATTGTTTACCTTTAAAAATATTTCGGCGTCAACACCGCTTTCAGCATTGCGTATCTCATTCTTGATAAGCCTCTTGAATTCGTCACGCATGTTAAACGGAGCAACCAGTAAGTTTCGGTACGAATGATGTCTGAAATTCATCCCGAAAAAATCAAATAGTTCAGATATCTCGGAAGTTATTCTTTTGTCGGAAGTAAGAAGATAATGATCGGTATATTGACGGGCAGTCTCTTCATTAAAATTGCCCGTACCTATTATACAGTAATTTTTCAGCGCATTATTTTCGCGTCTCGTAATCATACACAGCTTGGAATGAACCTTAAGTCCTGCAATTCCGAGAATCACCTTGACGCCCTCCTCTTTCATGAGGTTCGCCCAGTAAATATTATTATCCTCATCAAATCTGGCCTGAATCTCCATAAGAACCGTGACTTTCTTTCCGTTTTTGCTGGCATTAATCAGCGCGTTCGAAATACTTGAATCCTTGGCAACTCTATAAAGCGTTATTTTGATTTCGGTAACATTAGTATCCATCGAAGCTTCACGCAAAAGATCGATAATCATGTTGAAAGAATTATACGGAAAATGAAGCATTACGTCACGCTTCCTGATTACGGAAATTATGCTTGATTCGGAAAGAAGTTCCCTGTGCACAATAGGTTCTCGCCTAATGTCGGAATCTTCGGAAGGAAGAATATTCGGAAAACGCATAAAATCCTTAAAGTTGTGATATCTTCCGCCGGGCACGAATGTTTCATTTCGTTTTAAATTCATTTTCTTAAGAAAGTATGAAAGCATTTCTTCGGGAACGGTGGAATCATAACTTATACGAACCGGAGCTCCCGAATGCCGCTTTTTTAATGACTTGCTGACTTTATTGAGCAGTGATTCTCCAAGATCGTCACCGAGATCAAGTTCTGCATCTCTTGTCATCTTAATATCATATGCTTCGAATATATCATATCCGAACGGTGAAAAAATATCGCTAAGACCGAAACGAATGACATCGTCGAGAAAAATAACGCACTTCTTCTCGCCGTCCCGTGGCAAAACTACAAAACGCTGAATAAGACCCGAAGGTACTTCTATCAAACTGTATTGATCTTTCTTTTCGACTGAATTAGAAAGCCTCACCATTAAATAAACCGATCGGTCGCGCAGAGGCGGAAGAACGATATTCTTTCCAAGCATCACAGGAAAAATCTTTGGACGAACGGTTTCATTGAAATAAACCTTTATGAAACGTTTCTGTTCATCGTTAAGATTTTTTTCATTCATAAAAAAAACATTACGCTTTTCGAGTTCGGTGATGATATTTGAAAAACACGTATCAAACTCAAGATGCCGCGTCCACATTATATCCTGAATCTCTGCAAGAATCTTCTTCGGATCACCGCCTATAAGTGAATATGCCTTTTTGCCGAGAGGCGCAAATCTGTTAAGAGTCGCGACCTTAATTTCAAAAAATTCGTCAAGATTTGAAGAATATATTCCAAGAAACTTAATTCTCTGAATAAGTGGGACACCGGGATCATTCGCCTCCTGAAGAACCCTCGCATTAAATGATATCCAGCTGATTTCCTTTGGTCTGTAATCCTTCAAGACATTTTCCCCTGCGATGAAGGATCTTCGGTAGTATTACGGTCTTCAAGCAAACGTTGAAGAATTTCCTTTTTATTTTTCATTTTTACAATCTTCTCATTCATCTTCTCTTCTATTTTAGCCATTTTCCGCATGACTTTGTCTTTCTCACGCTCTTCCTTTTCTCTTTCTTTTTTTTCCGTAAGCAAAAGCGATTTGCGGAGAAGCTCAATACTTCTGACCGTTACGACACTTGAAGAATCAAGAATCTTGCGGGCAATTTTTCCTGCCTTCAGAGATAAATCATCCGGAGATATATTTTTTGAATTTTCAAAAAATGAATCAATCATCTGTGCAGATTCATCCCTCAGACTGCGTATTATATTTTTACCAAACTTGTCAAGATTATCGTTAATGAATTTATAGAAAATAAAACGTCCGCTGTTTTCCTTTATATCCACGAATTTTTCAACATCAAATTCAAACATTACGCAAGAAGCAGTAGGCAGACCGAAAACGAAATCGCCGCAGAAATAAGAAGCAAGCTTTTCAAGAAGCGGATTATGCCCGACAATGCAGACATTATTGTATCTTTCGGAAATTGTTTCAATGCAGTGCAGAACAGCTTCCATGTCCTGAGAATACAGGCTTTCATTTATCTGAACATTATCACGCGAAAAACCCGACTCCTCAGCTATTATTACCGCGCTTTCGAACGCGCGCAAAGCGATACTCGAATAAAAACCGTCAATAGTACATGACGTATCCTTCTTGAGGTTTTCCGCAAGCGAATAGATATTTTTCCTTCCCGAAGTCGAAAGTAAACGTGCATAATCGGTTTCGTTTCCGTCCTTAACGGCTTTTCCATGACGCACAAGCAGAATCTTTTTCATATCAATCTCCAAAGCTTGTTCCGAGAAGACGCGCCTCTTTTACAAGCGGATCATCTTTCTGAACAGTTTTAATTTTTCCGGCAACTTCCTTTAGCGGAATTGCTACCGTATCAGTATCGCGCAGAGATGTCATGTAACCGAACTTTCCCGAATGAGCAAGTTCCGCTGCATGAGCGCCGAGACGCGTGGATATGACGCGGTCCATTGGAGACGGCGATCCTCCGCGCTGGATGTAACCGAGAATTGTTTCACGCGTTTCAAGGCCGGTATATTCCATTATTTTTTTCGCTATATAATGACCCTTCGATTTTTTAGGCTTGGGGGTATCTATTCCTTCGGCAACTACCACAATCGAATAAGGCTTACGTTCATCATATCTTTTCATAAGAACACTGCAAATGGATTCCATAGTGTATGGAATTTCAGGAATAAGAATAATATCGCCGCCTCCGGCAATACCGGAATAAAGTGCGAGCCATCCGGCATGATGCCCCATCACTTCAATTACCATGATGCGCTTATGCGAATTGGCAGTCGTATGAATTCTGTCTATCGCCTCAGTTGCGATGTTCACAGCAGAATAAAATCCGAAAGAAACATCAGTGCCCCAGACATCATTATCAATCGTCTTAGGGACGCCTATGATGTTTAGCCCTTCCTTGTGAAGCTGATAAGCCGTTTTCATTGTTCCGTTGCCGCCGAGGCAAATCAGACAGTCAAGACCCAGTTCTTTATAATTTTCCTTAATCGTTTGAACTTTATCAAGAGTGCCGTTGTCATTTTTGAAGGGCTTTTCCCTCGAAGTGCGCAGAATCGTTCCGCCCTCGGTAAGAATTCCTGAAAGAAGATTTTCAGTTAGAGTCACATACTCACGGTCGATGAGACCTCTGAAACCGGAACAAATTCCGATAACTTCCATGCCGTATTCTACAATAGCACTCTTGCCGACGCCGCGTATAGCAGCATTCAGCCCGGGACAATCCCCTCCGGCTGTCAGAATTCCGATTCGCATACCTTTAGTGCTCATAAGTTCCCCGATTGACTTTGTCTTGTTTATTGTAGACATTCTGTATATAAAATGTCAAATCAATAGAATGAAGCCGGTATAAATTTAAAATTAAGACTAAACAGAAACTTAACAAAATCAGAATTTCAGGTGACGCTTTATGCTCATTGCATCAAAAGCACAGACTTCATGACAGCAGTAACAACGTATGCACTTTGATAGATCAACCTTCAAATGTCTGCCTTCTTTGGATTGCCTGACAGAAATAGCCTGAGGTGAACATATCGAAAAACACTTCATGCACAAAACGCATTTTTTGCCTATTGAAGGAGCAGGAATAAAAACATTACGGACGAGATTGTAAATTCTGCGGTTAAGAATTTTTCGAAGAAAAGCTATATCAGTAACCTTTTCAACAAGTTTAAAAGATGAAGGCTTTAATGATACAGGATCAACACCTGCGATTTCGATTTCAAAATTTTCGCGGCGTTTTTTCGCCTCATGAAGAATTGGAATATCATCCGATTTATAACCGATAATTTCCGAACAGACGCAGTCCAATGCGAGCGGATCGAAAGATGCGCCGATAAAATTCGTGCTGACAGGCGAGCCGTTTCTAGGACCATCGCCTTCCATTGACACAACAGCATCCATAATGGCAAATGAAGGAGCAACTATGTCATGAAGATCAACAATCATTCCGGCAAAATATTTTCTTTCGACGAAACGAAAATGAAATTTAGATTTTTCAAGACCGCTGATAACACCGAAAATATTTTTTATAGCGCCTGTATAATACATCTGTTGATGAGTTTTGAGTTTAGCAATGGAAACGATTATATCATTGTCAAAAACCGCTCTCGCAATATTAAATTTTCTGGTAACTTTTCCGTTGGGTGCTTCAATAGAAACAGTGTCTTTAAAGTCTACAATCGAAACACCGAGCCTGCGCGCGGCCTGTGCAATTCCGCATTTTTCGGCAACACTGTAAACCGATTCGACAGCCGGTGAATCACCCACACTTACAATAAAACCATGATCCAGAAAAAGAGAAGCAGCAGCCTCGAATACAGCCGGATGCGTCGTCACGGCTTCATCCGGATGCGCACCCATCAGCATATTGGGTTTCAGAAGAACTCTGTTTCCTTTTACTTTCAAAGAATCAATGCCGCCTGCAAGAGTAAATATTCTATTGAGAGCTTCTTTTACATCACGGAGATTATAAGAATCAAGCTTTGAAAGTGCAACGGTGCTTTTCATCCGGTCAGTGTAACAACAAAATAATTAACTGCAAGATATTTTTGAATTTCTAATAGTTTTCGGAAAATTATTTTTCAGAGAAATGTGCCAGGAGTATATGGTTATTGTACAAATATTTGAATCAAAATACGTAAGTAATTTTAAAAAACATAATTGACACAACAAATTATTGTATATATATTGTGTATACAGAGGCAGTTATGATCAAAACAATGATTCAGCATGGCAATAGTTCCGCTCTTGTTATTGATAAACCTATAATGGAACTTTTAAATATTGAACAAAATACTCCATTGGAAATCATTACCGACGGAAAAAATATAATCATTTCACCAGTTAAAGATTCTGATCGTTTAAATCGACTCTCTTCATCTTTGTCTAAAATCAACAGTAAATACTCAAATACACTAAAGAAACTCGCTAAATGATTTTGGAATATGACTTCCTTACCCTTGCTGAAGTGATTGAAATTCACAATAACCAGATAAGTCTTTATGGCGGTGCTCAAGGAATACGAGATATTTCATTATTGAAATCAGCACTGGCAATTACAGAATCCACTTTTGATAATGAATATTTACATCATGACGTTTTTGAAATGGCTGCGGCATATGCTTATCATCTTTGCCAAAACTATCCTTTTATTGACGGAAATAAGAGAGTAGCCTTGGTAACACCATTGGTCTTCCTAGATTTCAATGGAATAGATATTGCTGATCCAAAAGAAAAATTATATCAAGCTATGATGAATATTGCTTCCGGCAAAATGAACAAATATAAATTAGCCTTAATACTCAAATCTTTATCAATCAAACAATCTTAGTACTATTACAAAAGCCGCCGATCAACTTCGTCTTCCATCACTATTACTCTCAGCTCTTCATCTTCGGGCTCTACATCAATAAATTTATGGTCTTCAATCATTCTTTTAATAACATAATGAGCTTCCGCTTATTCTATCTTATCACCGCGTTCGGATATTTTAACACCCTAGTTTGATTTTGCTTTGGTTTTGGATGTAGCATGTGTTTTTCTAACTTATTCAAATTTAGGCTTTTTCACATATTCAATTTCTAAATTATTGACTTCATCAAAATCAATTTTTCGAACAACTTCTGGTTTATTTTTATCTATTATTTTATAATAACATTCATAATTAGGGGAATTCTTGCACTCTAAAATCACATGATAAATATTTGTAGTTACATAGGGAAGATGATAATTGTCCCAAACTTTGTCCCGATATCTCAACTTTTTATCAACAATTTCAGCCGTAGCCGAAAAATCATAAGGATTACCATTTACGTATTTATGAATATTTTTATTATAAACATATTCATAAATGGATATATTTTGTACATTTATATTTTTATTTAGTTCATAATATATTCTACTGTCAACAAGACTTACGATTACACCCTCTTTAACTTTTTTTGGGCATGCACATAATATTAACAGAATTAACAAAAATAAATATTTAATCATTTTTCTCTTACCTCTTGAAAACAATTCCCATCAGCAATGTATGATCATAAAATAATTCCAAAAATTCATATTCCTAGTATTAAAAATATTGTAAATATAATTGTCAACAAGCCAAAAGAAAATATTGCCGAAATAGTATATATATCTACTCTCTTTTCTCTTCGAAATTGACGTCTTGCCATAAAATAAAGAAGAATATTTATAATCCATCCAGCAATCACATATATAACGAGTTCATGATTAATGAGATCTCTTATCATTTACTATCTCACTTTTTTAAATTTCTTTTCACAATATTTTTGTAACTTAAATACCAAATAAGCTGATATAGCTATTAAATAATACAAAACAATATTAACATCTAAAAGATCTGCCGAAAAAACAATTGCAACAAGTCTTGAAAAAATTAATGAAAATGTAACATTTGAAATAAGAGATATTTTTCATTTATTATTCTATCCTTTATTTAATTATTACACATCATTACCTGCGGGTTAAAAATATCGTAACGTAAGAATAACCGCATTTTTCACATTTAATAACGAGATTTGTAATTGTACGTATTTTTTTCATTTTCATGTTACATTTGGGACAGGTTCGCGGATAAGCATACAATACAGCAAGAACTATCAATGTTATAAGAGTATTTGAAATTATAAGATTCACAAAATATATCTCGAAATAATAATAAAATACTAATATAGAAATTAGATATTCTATCGAAGTAATTATACCTATTATTTCAAAAACAGATTCTCGTTTTTCAAAATTATCAAACAAATATTCACTTTTTTTAATTGGCATTTTTTTTCATTATCATCCTTTTAAATCATGGTTTGATAATTATCAATATTTTCTTTACGACTATCGAGTATATTTTATCAAGGTTGCTGGTTTCAATAAAATTTTAACTGACCCGCTCCCTGCTTTTTGCACCACTACATGAAGAAAAACCCATGCACTTTTTGTAATAAATTCATACGGTAATATCAACCTAATCCTTGATGTGGACGTTCAGTATTATAATCTATTCTCCATCCTTCAATAATCAACCCAGCTTCCGAAATACTTTGAAATCATTTTTCATTAAACCATTCTGCTCTATAAAAAATCGATCACGAAAATAAACCCATTATCTTATAACTTACAGATATCTTAATGAAATCAAGAACTAATTCAAATACGCGGATTATAATATTAGTACTGCATAAATTAAAAAATGATTGAATTCATAGTCATCTGACAGTTTCTGCCAGCGCCCCATACGCACTAATAGTCCCGAATTAACTTATTTGACTTTAGCTTCCACTTCAAGTACACTTCATTTAATGATCAGAAGACAAGCCTATCATTCAATTCAAAACTTTATTAAAACTGGTCTGAGATAAACATGAAGCAGAATATAAATAGAAAAAAACCAACTTTAGCTTTCATAAGTTTTTCTCTGGATGACTATAACCTTTCACTTGAAAATGCAATTCACGATTATGCAAAAACCGAAGATTTTAATTTCCTCGTCTTCTTAACATCATATGCCGGCCACAGTGAATCAATCGAAGAAATAACAAATAACATAAGCCGATTAATAACTCAGCACTGTGTTGACGGTCTTATCATACCTTCTTCTGCTTTAAACAGTTATTTTCCATGGGATCTGGTTCTTGCTTTCATTGAAAGCTTTTATCCTCTGCCGGTAGTTTTAATAGGTAATGAAGTCAAAAATTATCCATGTGTTATAGAAGACAACAAGACGGGAATGACAAAATTGATGCGTCATATTATAGAATATCACGGCTTCAGAAGAATCGCTTTTATCCGCGGCCCTTATACCAGTCATGAGGCTGACGAAAGATTTGCCGCATATCAGAATACACTGGCTGAACATGATATTCCATATGATGAAAGCATTGTTGTTTCCGGTGATTTTGATTTTAAAACAAGCGCAGATTCGAATATCCGCGCGCTCAATATTCTTATAGGAGAAAACCCGCGTGAACTTGATGCGATAGTATGCTCCAGCGACAAAATGGCTTACACCGTAATCAATGAACTTACAAAAAAAGGAATATCAGTTCCGAATGAAATAGCTGTTACAGGATTTGACAATTCTGAAATTTGCACCATGATGTTTCCTCCCATGACAACAATCGATCAAAACAGGGATGAACAGGCGAGAACTGCGGCAAGGATGCTGCTGCGGAAACTGAATGATGAAAACTACTCGGAAACAATAGAAGTTCGGACAAATCTGATAATCAGAAGATCGTGCGGCTGTTTCATACACCCCAATGAAATTTCGGTTATGGATATTAACCACGAAACGAATGATAACTTGATCTCCCATGCAGTCAGCTATCTTGAGAACGACAGGAAGCTCGCGGAACTCTGTAAAAAGAATAATTTTAACTGGAAGGAAAAAACAAATTTAATTTTAAATGAATTATTAAAAATGAAGCCGGAAAATAAAACAAATCCGACTCAATCCCTGGAAACAATTATAATTCAGGAAATACGGCGGTACGGAAACTATGATATATGGAATTATCTTCTTTCACGTCTTGGAATGATAGCAACATCATTCCCCGGCATTACGGCAGAACAGCACTACAAATTTTTTTACAGCATAATGCAGATCGTTGCAACAACAGCAAAAACCTTGAACTTGATAAAATTCATGGATCTCCGAAATGAAGAGTTTCTTCTTCATTCAATGATTGAGTCATTTATTTCGTGCAGGGAGTTCACAGAGTTTACGGAGATTCTATCGGAATATTTGCCGAAACTCGGGATGATAAGCTGTTACATCTGCCTGTATAATGAAAATAACAACAGCGAAGCGAATCTTCTTTTCGGATATAACTCCCGGTTAAAAAAGAAGTTCATGACTGACGGCAGGTATTTCCCTTCTTCCAATCTAGTGCCGGATTTTATCGATTTGTTTGAAGACCGCTCAACTTTCATTGTAAAAGATCTGTTATCACAAAACGAATTCTGCGGATATGTTCTTTTTGAAAGAGGTGAAATCGGTTCCGAAATACAGGCTGAAATATACGGCAGTCTTGCAAATCAGATCAGCACTGTAATCAGCCAGATAAATCTGCACAAACAAATCAATGATTATTCAAAAAGTCTTGAAATCAAGGTTCAGGAACGCACAAGCCAGATCAGTGAAACAAATGAACGTTTAAAAAAACTTGATTCGGTAAAAAATGATTTTATCGCAAATATAACACACGATTTCCGCTCTCCCCTAACCGTCATTCTGAATATTGCTGATATCGAATTAAAGTTCAAGGAAAACAGCCCATGCCAGAAACACTTTGAAATGATTCTGGCTTCCGCGTACAGAATGAAACACTTCATCGACAGACTCCTGGATCTCGCAAAACTTGATTCCAATGCAGCACAACTGCATGTGACAAAAATAAATCTCAATGAATTCATTAGAAACATTGCCGGATATTACACAAAGTCAACATCCGGGACTAATATAAATATTTCTATAAATATGCCGGCGGCGCCCAGAGACGATTTTTACAGCGACGAGGAAAAACTTGATGAAATCATCAGCAATGTAATTTCAAACGCGATAAAACATGTTGATTCAGAATCAGGCAGAATTGGAATATCCGTTGAATATATTGATGACGAATTCTGCCAGATTTCAATCGCAGATAACGGCACAGGAATTCCCGAAGAAAATCTGGAGGAAATTTTTGACCGTTTCAAACAGCTTGAATCAGGCCGCAACACACGCTTTGGCGGTACCGGAATCGGTCTTGCTTTTGCAAAACAGCTTACGGAATTTATGAAAGGAAAAATATGGGCCGAATCCGACGGACTCGGAAAGGGAGCCGTTTTCCGCATACTGCTTCCTCTTGGTGAAGTCTTCGGAAGCAGTGAAATTGCGACAAGACAAAGGACATCCTCTTTCGACCAGAACATGCGGAAAACGCTTGCAGTTTACGAAATGGGACAGAAACTTCAAAAAGATGTTTTAACGGTTGAGTTCTCAAAACAAAATGAAGAAGAAAAAGAAGATATACATAATTCTCTGATTCTCATCGCGGATGATGAGGCGCAGATTGGAGAAATTATTAAAAATTATCTTTCGAAAAACGGTTTCAAAAATTTTCTAATTGCAACAGGTGGACATTCCGCGCTAAAAGCTCTCGAGTCATATTCCCCTGACATTATAATTTGCGACTACAACATGCCCGAGATCAACGGCAATGATGTTTTGAAACACATTACAGAAGACCCTGCAAAAAAAGATACACCTTTCATTTTTCTTTCCGCAATTGCCGATGAAAAGATTATAGACAAACAGATGACAAGCGGTGCGCGTGAATATCTCAAAAAACCAATTGTTGAAAAAGAACTTATCCATACCGTTGAATACTATCTTGAAAAATACCATCAATCACGTAGTACTCCAAAAGTATCAACCGGCGATTCAATTATTAATAAAGATGCAGGTGATGACGTGATGCAGTATATAAACAAAATCTTTTCAATAAGAAAATGGATCGAATGCTCCTTCATTATGATGAAAGTTCTTTTTGAAGAAAGCATACTTTCGGGCGAAACAAAAAAACTCTACCTTGAAAAAATACATGTCGTTTTGTCGGAAATCCTCAGAGGATATGACATGTTCAAAATGCTCGACAATGATATTTTCTTCATCGCTTTGCCTTATACAACACGCGACAATTCCGAAGTTGTCACAGAAAAGATCACAAAACATCTAACAAACATTTCACCGGAAAATCCCGGCATGATCAATTTCTTCTTTGGCATCTCATCTCTTGATTCAGATAAAATTTCACTGGCAAAAGACCTTCAGTGTGAATCCGTCGAAACTTTTTTCAACATAAAAGATCCGCAAACCGCTGATTGGGAAAATATAGGAGAAACAAAAAACAACATGGTTCTCAAGCTCAAGCAATACGCGGAGAAAGCCTTACAAAAAGCCGTCTCAGAAAATATCAAGACTGTAAAATATTCAGATCTGATTTAAAACTTATAACACAAAAATTACGGATGCACGAATAAAGTCTTTCCCCGGAGTTAATACGAAAAGATTTTTGTATTCCCTGTTGAACTGCGACGGACTTACATCTCCGGCATGAGCAGTTGCCCTCCAAGCCCCGCATAATGTAAGTAAAATATATTTTCATATCACAATATCAAAAACTATCATTCTTAATCTCAGTAAACTTTAAAATTTCTTTTAATAATACCCCTTCAATTAAGAAGTATAATTAATTAAATCCGGTCTATTTTTTTAAGTTATCCGCGAAATTCTTCCGGAAAGATACGTATATATAATTGACAAGAATAAATATTTATAATAGATTGAGGTAATGAATGAGCGTCGCAATGGAATTATCGAAAGAACAGCTTGAACAAATAGGTTCTTATATAGAATCAAACTTCGACCGCTTCAGCGCGAAGAGCAATGTCGTACAGCTCCGTTCCTACGACATTCAGCTGATAGAAAGAATGACCCGCATCGAAGAAGAACTCAGAAGCCAGCGTGAATTAATTCTTAAACAGAACGAAACAATGCAGTTCGGATTTGCCCAGATGGATAAACGCTTCGAGCAAATCGATAAAAGATTCGAAGCAATGCAGAAGCAGATGGATGAGCGGTTTGAATCCATGCAAAAACAAATGAATGAAAGATTTGAATCCATTCAAAAACAAATGGATGATAGATTTGTATCAATTCAAAAACAAATGGATGAAAGATTTGAATCCATGAATAAGCTGATGAGCGAACGATTTGAATCAATACATAAACTGGTGGATGAGAGATTCAAATCAGTTCAAAAGCAGATGGATGAACGGTTCGCAGCTTCAGACAGGCGTTTCGAATTGATCCAGAAAAGCATGGAAAGCCGTTTCGAACAGGTCGACAAGCGATTCGATGATGTGAACAAACGATTCGATGATGTAAATAAAAAGTTTTCGATGATGATGTGGATGATGACCGCAGGTTTTACAATAATCGCAACTGTTATAACACTGCTGACAATCTTTGTAAAGTAAGTAATTAAACTAAATGAATAGACTGTGACCTCACCCAGAATGATTTCACCATTGATATCAATTGATTATTGCTCTTTCTCCGCGAACTTCGTGTTCGCTCCGAATACAACTTCAACTAACTTTACACCTCAAACTATGAGGAAACGCTTGAGGTCTCCCGCTAAAGACTTCGTCTTTCTCGCGGGTAGTCGGAACGATCCCGACATACGAGACGCTTCCCTCGCAAACAGGAGGTTTGCAAAAAGCGTCTCGACAGTTTCCGCTCCTCGGCGCGTTCGCCGTCCTTATGGCCGCGCCTCGCTAATGCACTTCGTGTGCAAACGCCGTACGAAAACTGGAGAAGGATGCTAGCAATAATCTTAATGCTACAGAAAAAAATGAATGCCGAGCAAAATCCCAGAAACGTCCGACGCAGTCGGACACCAAATAAGCTGAGCTTTCGCAATCCGCTGAAAGCGGTGCGAAAATCGAAGCGAAAAAAGCCGCGCGGCGACTGAGCGACGTATTTTTCTTTCGCCGGTTTCTTTTGTTACGAAGACAAAAGAAATCGGCAAAACCGGGTAAAGGGCGTGGAACGCCCTTTGATATTCTTGCATGATTCATGCAAAAACATATACATTACTACTTCTGCAGGGCTTCCGGAATATTCGCCAGATAAGGAAACCCGCTGTTTGTACCTGAATCAATCAGCCAAGTTTTATCTGATGCACCTTTTATACCGATACTCCAATCTAATAATGGATTCGTAGAACTAGTATAAGTAGAAATTGACTTTAGCGCATCAATATCTACATTTTGTCCATGACCATTAGTTGTTCCGGAATAAAACGACGAAGTTATATCTCCAATAGTTCCACCGCCAACTAATCCCCCGACAAAAGGAGCAACTGATAAATCTGATGAATTATATGCAGCATAACAATACTTTATTTTTGAAGTGTCCGTTCCACTTCCTATCAATCCGCCAATAAAGTTATTACCGGTGACCTTCCCTCTTGAATAACAATTTAAAATTTCGGTATAACTTATCTGACCTATCAATCCGCCCGCAAGTAAATTGCCTGCATTTACTTCACAGTTCGCAAAACATTGCTCAATTGTTGCTTTGTTACTGTCAACATTCGAATAAATATAGCCAATCAAACCTCCAACATAATCCCTTCCCGCAACTTTACCGTTTGAATGAAAACACCTGAGAACACTAGATGACCCACTATATAAATTTATCCCGCCTATAAGTCCGCCTATGTTACTTCCAGCGCTAATATTTACTGAAACATTGCCTTTTGAATATGAGTCTTTAATATCAGAAACAGAACAATATCCAATCAAACCTCCAAAAAATTGAGGACTCGTTGTAGAACTATCATTCAAACTGACACCACTGATGGAATAGCAGGAAATTATTATTACTTTATTTTCAACACTGCCCGCCAAACCACCGACATTAGAATTTCCTTTCACTGCTCCAGAAGAATATGAATTATCCGCGCTGATTGTGCTTTTATCGATTCTACCGCCGCTCATACTACCAATAAATCCGCCGATATACGTATTACCTGTTACCTCAGATTCTGAATTACAAAATGATAGCGCACTGCCGTCCCCGCCTGAAAATTCTTTAGCGTATCCGATAAGTCCGCCGACATAATCATGACCTGTGACCATTCCTGTTGATTTAATATTAACATCAGTTGTGCCAACAATTTCAAGTTTGCCGCACTTATTGTATATTCCGATCAATCCGCCTATGTAATCATTTCCAGTAACATCACAATCAGCATAAGTTGTCCCGGAAATTTTACATTTAACAAATGCTGTATCGTTAGGTCCCAATTTTCCGACAGTCCCGATGACTCCACCTACATTATTATTTCCTGAAACAGAACCGGTCTTATGATAACAGTTATTGATTATCAATTGTGGACTAGCTCCCAGATTTACTACCGAAGACGAAACCCATCCGACAAGTCCACCGACATTATCACCTGTTGAAATGATATTGCTGGTGGAATAACAATCTTTAACATTTATTTCTGCTGAAGAATTATTATTAATAATTCCTATCAATCCTCCCACCTGGCTTGTCCCGGTGACACTATCGCCGTTATGATGGCAATTATCAATATTTACTTTGCTGATACTTCCTGTTGATTCCAAATAACCTAAAAGTCCTCCGGTGCTCTGTGCACCTTGAACATTACCGGTTGAAAAACAATTTAAAATACTGACATCCGAGGCATATCCGATCAATCCGCCGACATTATTAGCTTTACTCGCAATTGCGACACCTGTTGAAGAACAATTTAGAATACTGGCATTCTTCACATACCCTATCAATCCGCCGAAATTAGTCTGATCACCATTATTTAAATCATCAGATTCAAGAGTACATGACGATTCGCAGTTGGAGATTGATCCGCCGTTAAATTCACCAACAATGCCGCCGGATGTACCATTATATGCTACAATTTTTCCTGATGCAATACATGAATTTATTTCACCGTTATTATTTCCGCCTGCGATTGCACCGCAATTTTGTACGCCATAGATATCGATTCCAGATACATTACATCTAGTAATTTTTGAATTATTGACAGCGGCAATTCCGCCTTTATAACTATTATCACCATAAATTTTTGAATTTTTTACTTCACATTCTTCTATTGTATTATCATTTCTAGCGCATATTATTCCAACATAATTTCCGGAACTGGTTAATTCTGCTTTATCAACTATAAGTTTCTTTATTGTTCCTTTGTTATAAGCAAAGAGAGCCGCGTATTGATTCGAAGCTTGTATCTTAAAATTCGACAAAGTTTTATCATTGCCGTCAAATATTCCGGTGAAAGGTTTATTTTTAGAAGCATTTGCAAATGAACCGATGGGAGTAATAATATTATTGCCACTATTAACTTCTTCAACATTAATATTCTCCATCAGCTTAAATCTGCCGTTGAGATTGTTTTTCAACATCTCCAAATCAGAATCGCATTTTGCAGAATAAATCTCGTACCACGGATTGATAGTTATCGTATAATAGGATGTTTCTCCAGTTGATGACTGATAAGCCTTAATCTTTACTGTTACATCATCTTCATTCATTAGATCCCGCGGATTTATTGTCACTTTACCCGCGCTATCGACACTGACTCCGTTTGACGGAGATTCAACAGATAATACCACTTGGGCGATACCAATTTCACCATTTTTCAAATACGCTTTTAAATTTACAGATGATTCTTCGAACCCCCTGTAGGCATCATATTTTGTATTTCCTTTATCATCCTTAATTTGAAGATTGCCGCTGATAGTCTTAAATGAATAAGGGGCACTGTCTTCCATCACATTTCCGGCGATGTCCTTAACTCCGCGTACTGTTGCGCTGTAATCACTCAATGCCTTAAGCCCGGTGACAGAAAAAAATGCTTGATTTTTGCTGATTCGTAAAAGCTTAATTTTCGCATCAGAAGGTTCAATCTGCAAACATGAGCTGTCTGCGTATCCTATATTTTCGTCAAAAGTTATAATAATTTCAGGATTAAAATCAAAAGGATCTTTGATATCCGGTGAAAAAACCTTAACCTTAGGTCCGGTCCCGTCCACGCATATATCCTGAGGAAAATTACTGTTCTGAAATAATCCGTCTCGGAAAACTAATACGAGCTCATAAATCGTTTCATGAGTATATGTATTATCCGCTCTCGGCTTAAGCTGCATGTCTGCGTATGATGTAAATTCAGGTCCGCCCAATATAAAATCAGTCGTCTTGTTCGGACTGTACGAATAACGGTACATATCCTTTTCAAAATCGAAGTTTTTGTTTCCATCGCTGTTAAGCTGAAAAAATCCTGAGCAGTTGGCTGTAACGGAAAGCTTTACCGACTCATTAGGTTTGAATATTGTCTTATCAAAAACCGCAGTTATCGTGGGGCCCAGCTTACCCGTACCGAGATTGAACGACTGGCGGACTATCGCGCCATTTCCGTCAGAAACGCCTGCCCAGAGTTCGATATTCTGACCGCCCTTGACGCTTCCAGTTTTGAAAACAGCTGTGCATCCTTTTTGGTTTGATGATATGCCGGCAAAAGTTCCCGATTCAGAATCGAATTTATATTCAAGCGGATTATTATCGGGATCAACTGCTTCAACAATGAGTTTAAATTGCTTATACGGCTCGATATCTAGCTGGGTTATTTCAGTTCCGTCAAAGTTGACGGCTTTTATTGATATAATAGAAGGAGGTTCATTCGGTGAAAATTCCTGCGCATCGCCGATTGCGCTTCCACCGCACGCGGCAAAAAACAGACAAAGTACGGGCAAAATAAAAAATATCTGTCTGAACTTCATCAATATAACCTCGTATATGCTTCCAAGACATTATAAGCATTTAAGCTTTTAATACGTAGTGTTCATTCGGCACAAAAATTGACATTTTTTCCAGCTTTTTTTTGATATTGATAGAAAAATAACAGAATAATCATTCCAGTAAGATTAATTATTTAATTCAAAATCAGAACTTAAGTGAACGCTGGTGAAAATCTTCAGCCGCGTATTTTTTTTTACACATTTGTAATTTTTAAAGATAAAATTATTATAAATATTTTAGAAAATCTGTTGATGAATTAAATTTAGACTATTTAACAGTAATGAATTTATCTTTGGTTACTTTTTTGCAACAATAATGTAACCAAAGAAACGGAGGAAGGGCGCGGCACGCCCTTTGAATTTATTTAATTGCAGGTATAATAAAGTCTGTATTCAGCTTAAGTAATGTTGAATCCGCTGTTTCAACAGGGAGTTCCGCAGTATAAACAATGACAATATTTTTATCCGGATAAACATATATATTCTGTCCATTCGCTCCCTGAGATGCGAAACAATCACTATTCGGCACCCACCAATGATAGCCGTAATCACCTGCCCAATATGTGTCAGAATGAACAGCTGTTGAAGTTGTAACCCAATCTTCGGATATTATTTGCTTATCTTTCCATTTCCCTTTACTTAAAAACAAATAACCGAATTTTGCCATATCACGGGGAGCAATCGCTAGACCGACTCCACCCTGGTTAATATTTTGCTGATCTGCTTCCCAATTAAACCTAGTAATTCCCAATGGAGAAAATAGTTTAATCTTGGCATATTCTTCGGCAGATTTACCGGCAGCTTTCGTTATGATTGCAGAAAGAAGATGAGAACTCCCGCTGTTATAAAACCATTTTGTATTCGGCGATGAAACCATTGTCTTATCCAGAATATACTGAACGGCATTAGGTGCATTTAAATATTCATAAAAAATCTGCTGGTCATCCCACTCCAGTCCGCTTCGCATTGTCAGCAAATCTTCTACAGTTATATTCTTTTTTGCAGTGCTCATGTTTTTTATAGACATGTCGCTGAAGTAAGAAAGCATTTTATCTGAAAGTGCGCCGACTTTACCTTCATCCAGTGCAATACCGATCAGAGCCGAAACAAAACTTTTAGTGGAAGAATTCAAAATATGAAGAGTTTCTGGATTATTTAAAAATCCATAGCGTTCATATACCAAATATCCATTCTTAATTATAAGAACACTGTGCATCGGATATCTATTATCATTGATATAAATGTTAAAGTCTTCTAATATTTTCTCATCCATTCCCTGTGCTGAAGGTGTGGATGTGACCCAATAATCCTGCGGATAATCCGGATCATTCAGATAATCAGTTAAAATATCCCTCGGAGAGGAATCAGAACAGCTGGTTGTAAACAAGGCAAAACTCAACAAAAACACGAAAAAAACTGACAATTTATTTATTCTCATTTTATTCTCCTGACGTTTAGATAGTACATCTTGAAATCTGGAATCTAATTGCTTAAAAACATTATATCTTTAAAATTACTAAATATTAAATTTATAACAAATATGTTTTGCATAATATGTCAACAAATTAAATTACCATCCCAAGTTATATCAACTGTGTAATTATTATTATATATTTAAAAAGGATTCAGTAGAAATTCTGCTCGCAGAAAGTTTTTAAAATTTCACCATATTTCCCCAAAACAGAATCAATTACGCTTTTACTGAGTGAAGTGGAATGCCTGAATTTCACATTGCCTTATCAGATTCCGGCATTCCGCTGCGCTCCAACCGGAATGACAGCAAGAATAAAACTATACAATAGACGGAATGACCGAATGGTGTGCGGGCATGACGGAAAGTTGGCTAAGCACGAAAGCATAATATGAATGAGAGAAAAGAAATTAAAACGTCCACTGAAAGCGGACACCAAGGCAATACCGCCATCGTGGCGCACAGGTTGAGGATCGTCTGTTTTCAAAAAGCATGCAACTATTGAAAGCAATAATTCATAAAACATTCGGCGAAACCGAATACTAAGGCGGTAGGAGAACCGACATCGAGTCGCTTCAAACGCAAACTGCTCGACTTTTTTTGTGCCGTCCTTGGCACAAAGTCCCGCTGTCATCATCGTGATGACTCAAAGTTTACAATAAAGCGACTCGTTAATAAGCGGAGCTTTCGCAATCCGCTGAAAGCGGTGCGAAAATCGAAGCATAAAAAGCCGCGCAGCGACTGAGCGGCTTTTTATAAAAACATGTGAATATTGACAGCAATAATACCTAAAACGTCCGACGCAGTCGGACACCAAATAAGCGCAGACTTTCGCAATCCTCCAAAGGAGGTGCGAAAGTTCTGTCGCGACAAGCCCCGCGCAGCGGTGCCCTTTTCTTTCGTCCATTTCTTTTGGGCACAGCAAAAGAAATGGACGAACGGATTTAAAAGGTGTGAAACACCTTTTGTGTATTGCATGATCCATGCAGCTACCGGGTAAAGGGCGTGGAACGCCTTTTGATGTACGCCCGACTCTCGGGATAAACTTACTTTATGTACCCGCCATTGAGGAGTTCTTTGCGTTCTCCCGCTAGCAACTGCGTTGCTCACGCGGGCTATGGAGCGGCTTCCATGCCGCTCCTGCTATAAGCATCGCTGTTACTATAAGTGATATTCCGCTTATGATAAATGAATACTGGTATCCGAGTGAATGCCCTATTTTCGGGTATATCATCATTCCAAAAAGGCTTCCTGCAACCTGCGATATTCCCCATATTCCCATATTTCCGCCGAGCTTCTTCTTGTCAAAAAGAGATCCGAGCCCGTGCAGTGTTACCAACAGAACTAAACCGTCGCTTGCTCCGTGAACCATCCGCATAGCCAGTGAAAAATAATAATTAGGATTAACTTTCAAAATCATTGTTATTCCGGAAAAGAATACCCCGATCATAAATAATGTCAGCAAAGACATTTTACCCTTTTCGATAATTCCGGCAAAGAAAAATGCAGCTGCCGGAAATGCCAAGAATTCACACATCATATAAACTGTAGTTTTAACCATTCCGGCATGAAGATAGTGTTTAAGAAATAATGCGTAGCATGTTTCTTCTGCTCCCCAATGTGATGAAAAAAGAAAGAGTATTATGCAGAAAACAATAATGCCTTTGCCTGTTTTCGTCTTTCCGTATTCGCGCAAAGGAACTTTTGCGGTATGAGTCTTTTTGAGTTTAAACGCTATCAGTGATGAAACTGCAAATACCGCGCAGGCTGTAATAGTCATAAGTTTGAAGTTTGAATTTTCACCGTAAACAATCTGAAAAATAAACACCGAAGCCAGTCCGATAAAACCGGCCGCTGAAGTAACAAAGAGATATTTTACGAGATGCTTTTCCGAATGTTCTCCGAGAAGCCGCTTGATGAAAAGCGAATCAAAGCTTGACTGAAAAAGACTTTTTCCGCATGCGAAAAGCGCGAATACAGGAATCAGAACTGCAAAGCTTTTCCCGAAACTTAAAGCCGCGGCAAAACCCGAAAGAAGAAGAAACGCAAATAGAATCAGTTTTCTCGATTCAACCCTGTCGTTTATTATACCGGATGGAAACGCTAGAAGGAAGCTCACCAGAGGAACCATTGCCATCAATATTCCGGTATAGATTCCCGTAATACCCTTCTGTTCAAGAAAAAGAGGAATGAACCATGAAAGCGGAAATACAACCGCTTTAAATATAAAAAACGCCGAATACTCGGCAAAATTTTTCTTCATTTTTTTGCACCACCGCGTGCAATTATGAACTGGGTATACTTTTGTCAACTAACAATATGATGGTTATTTGAAGAGTGCGGAAGGACTGATTTTAGTACTCAAGGTACGTTTGGCATCTATGCCACGCCTCTTCCGCACTGAAGCTGGGGATATTGACATTAAAACCTCGCAGTGCGCTTCTACAGTAAATATATAACTGACAGCAAAAACGTCAACTGCCGGATTAAATTATTTTTTTTCTGACGAAATTTTTTGCCAGATTTCAGGATTCTCCTGACCTATGCGCCAGAAAGCAATCTTCGCGGCACCGGCATTTTTATATATGCCGAATTTCTTCAAAAGCGATTCTTCATCATCATAATAAAGTGATACTTCAACAGTTTCAGAATATCTTACGTTCGGTATTCCGTCAGCTGTTCTGTTAACCGAAAGATTTTTTAGCTTAATGAGATTCATGACACCGCGATTGATGTATGCTTTAGCCGGATTTTTATCAATCCATGCTCTTCCGTAAAAAGGTATTCCCATCACAAGCTTTTCAGTCGGTACATGCTTCGCGGCATAAGACGAAACTTCCGTACACCATGCATTAGAAGCAACTGGACCCGGCGAACTAGTACTCCAATGCTGATCATACGCCATAATAATGATGCGATCTACTGCCTTCGATATCTTTTCATAATCATAGGCATCATCAACCTTTTTTCTTCTTGCCGGAAGGGCAACGCTCAAAGTCTTATCATTAATTCTTGCCTTAAGCTGATAAAGAAAAGAAATAAAATTATCCCTATCGGCAGGGCGAACAGCCTCAAAATCAATCTGAACTCCGGCGAACGGCTTCGACTTGACGGCAATGCTGTCCAAAAGCTCGGCCCGAAACGGCAGATCAGGGCGCAGAACAAAATGAGTCAGTGACGAATCAGAAGTCTCCGCGATTACAAGATGAACTCTTCTTCCGAAATGATTTATTTTTCCGGCATCGGGAACACCTCTGAGATTTCCGTCTAATCCTATTTTTGCAGAGAAGTAGCCTATATCCGTAACCGGAGAATTTTTAGTAAAATAATTTTCTTCGCCCCTCATCAAATAACCCCATATTTCGTTAAAAAGCACGGGTGATGCGGCATCTGCTTCAATATCCGCACGGACGTAATTAAACGCCAGGCAGAAAAAGCCTGTAACAGCACATAATAATAATTTTTTCATTTAAAGATCTTTTGGAATGGATTTTCAGGGAGCGCAAGCGCTCCCTGGTATGATTGACAATTATTTAGAAGTTCTTGAAGTAAACTTATCAGGACCTGCAACGTCGATGCTAACGACAGTTTTAATGTCACCCTGAGAAACAACAAGCTCAGCAGCACCAACTGCATTAGCTCTAACAGCGGCTTTAGGGCCAACTGGATTAACAAGAGTTATTACTCCTGCAAATTTTTTGTCAACAGACCATGTAGGGTTGATAACAACAGGATTTCCTGCAGAATCAAGACCTTTAGCTGTAAAAGAGAAAACATTTCCTTTTTCAATCTGTGCAGAAGAAGGATCTACAACGATTGTAGAAAGAACTCCAAGAGCAGTCTTAGGCTGTGCAGTTTCGCAAGCTGCAGCTACAGCAACAACTGTCAATAGAACCAAGCATACTAATGCTTTTTTCATTTTAGTCTCCTTAAATTTATCTTTTGAATTTGGTTCGAAAACCGATTGAACTATAGTAATAGTCCTGTTTAATTATTGTAAAGCATTTTATTTCAGCACTTATGAAAGAAATCGGTTCATAATATATTATGGAACACTCTGATTCAGAATCAACTGAATCTGTTTAGCCGAATAATTGCTTTTTATATGATGCCGCCTGAGACAGAAATTATCCCTTGTTACGGGATTCATTCCATATTCAGTGGTAAACGCCCTTTTGTAGCCCGCGAGACGTGCCATATTTACCAGATAAGAATTATAATTTCCGTACGGAAAAGCTATAAACTCGCACTCATTCCCGGTTTCAAGCGAAATGATTCTTCTTGAAAGATACAACTCCTTAAACAATTTGCGGAACGAATCCGGTTTTTCAGAAGACAATATCTTTACAAGATCGGCATGAGAGTAAGTATGCGATTCAACATCAATACCGGCTCTTTCAAGTTCGCGGATTTCCTCCCAGCTTATTAGGTTTTTTGATGATGGATGAACAAAATCGATATAGACAAAAAGCGTCATGGGATAACCGAATTCCCTGGCAATCGGAATAAGCTTGTCATACATAGACTTATATCCGTCATCAAACGTTATCACCGCAGATTTTCTCTGATAAGGAGTCCTGCTTTCTATCCGGCTTACAAGATCACGAAGCGGCACGACTTCAACCCCGCTCTCGCGTATCAGACGAAAATGCTCTCTAAGCTGTTCGGATGTAACCGAAAACGGGCCCTTTCCGTCAATATTATGATACAGAAGAATGGGAACGGCAAATAAGCGGTCAATCTTCTCTTTTTCACGCTCCTTGTACGATTCGGAGTATTCGCCGCCCGGTTTTCCGGATGAATATATCCAAAATACCGCCAAACCCGAAAAAACAACAAAAAGCAGTGCTGTTAACAATCTGAATGTTTTCATGTTATATTATCGGACAAGAAAAATCCTTTACAATAATAATCGTCAATTATTAAACTTGCTTAGAAACTGACACCGGCAGGAAACATGACACGACAGAACAGACTTAATGAAGATCATATAGTAAACAGCATCATCGGCGAAGGCAGTGAATTTAAAGGCGAATTCAAGATAAACGGACTTTTGCGCATTGACGGCAAATTTACAGGAACAATTCAAACCGAAGGAAAAGTTCTGATAGGCCAATACGGTGAAGCGCTTACCGACATTCAGGCGCGTGTTGTCATTGTGGGAGGAACCGTCAAAGGAAACATTCTCGCAAGCGAAAGAGTCGTACTTCTGGCATCCGGTGATGTTAAAGGAAACATTATCACTCCTTCAATCATCATGGAAGACGGTGTCAAATTTGACGGAAGCTGCGTAATCAACAAAGAACATCCGGTATAATATGCTGAGAGTAAATCAATTCAAATCGGCTGACTCTGCAAGAATTAAAAGCGGATCGGGCTCATCATCGGCAAAAAAAACTGACGCTTCTTTCTCTACTGAACTTTCAAATGCCGTCAGCGAAAAAAATATGCGCGATTTTCAGGACATGATGGATGATCTTTATGATCAGGAAAAACGCTTTCTCGAAAAGCGCGATCTGGAAGAACTTGCGAATTATAAAGCTCTAGTACAGAAGCTTCTGACGTTCATAAGCGACAGCTCCTTTGAATCGAAGGAACTTTCAAGACTAAAATCGACCAAGGCTCCGTTTCTGATTACAAAAAAAATCAATGAAAAACTTCTCGAAATCTCACAGCAGATTTCACGCGGCAACAAAGCTTTCAATCTTCTGAAAGAGCTTGATGAAATCCGCGGTCTCATTCTCGATTATACAAAGTGATTATGACACCACAAATAGAAGGTCATCAAAAACAGAAGAATTATATCAAAAAAATCATAGCGTCACGGTCCAGGCCGCACGCGCTTCTTTTCGTAGGGGTCAACGGTATCGGAAAAAGCGCAGTCGCAGTTGAATCCATTGCCGCGTTTTTTTGTACTGCTTCCGAATCTCCATGCAGAGAATGCCCTTCGTGCCGTCAGGTTTTTTCTTTTTCTCATCCGGATTTTCTCATACTCGAACCCGACGAAAAGGGTTCGATACCTATCGGCGATAAAGACAAAAAAGAAGAAGGCAGTGTGAGATCACTGCTGAGTTCTCTAAATGAAAAACCGTTCGGCGGAAAACGCGCTGTTTTGATAAAAGAAATCGACTGCGCCAAAACAGCAGGAATGAATGCTCTCTTAAAAACCATCGAAGAACCTTCTGAAAACACGCTAATAATTATGACGACTTCTTCCGAATCGAGAATTCTGCGGACTATTCTTTCGCGTTCATCGGTAATACGGTTCTCACCCCTTCCCTTCGATTCCATCATTAAACTGCTGGGAGATATACCTGAAGCCGATAAAGAATTTATAGCAGCGGCTTCCGGCGGATCTATGGAAATCGCTATTAAGTTCTCATCAGAAAAAGAAAGAGAAGAACTTAAAAATTTCGCCTCAGGAATTCGAAAAGCATTTCTTTCTAATTCGCTAATCGAACCGGGGCATCTTTCAGCTATGTCCGGAAAAGACGGATATAGTCTTATTGACGGGGCAATAAATATTTATTCATATCTTCTGAAAAACAAACTTACCGGAAAAGTAAGCTTCAGCTCTTTTTTGAATGATTTATATATTGACGCAGATAAAACGCTTCACAACATTATCAAAATGCTTCTCTCCGCGAAAAAAGGCTCTTCACGGAACCTTAATCCGGCTTTTACGGTAAAAGCTCTTTCTTGCGATTTTCTTGCGGAGAAACTAATATGAGGTTTAAATGGAATTTACCAGCGTAAAAATGCGCAACAACTGTGCCATATACAATCTTGATTCGAATAATATCTTTATCAATCCCGGATCTGCATGCATCGCGGAAACAGAACACGGAGTCGATATAGGTTATGTTTTGTCGGGGATTCCCGCATGCAAAAGCCAGGAGTGCGAAGCCCGAGGCAAAATTCTCAGGCTCGCTTCCGATGAAGATATCGCTCAGGCTAATTCTCTTATTGAGCTCGAAAAAAGATCTTTTGAAGAATGCAAACTGAAAGCAAAAGAAAAAAATCTCGACATGACTCTCGTCAACGTAAAAGCGATTTTTGATAAATCGAAAATTATATTCTATTTCGTTGCCGAGAACCGCGTCGATTTCAGAGAACTTGTCCGCGATCTTGCAGGAATTTTCAAGACGCGCATCGAAATGCGTCAGATCGGAGTCCGCGACAAGTCACGTATAATCGGCGGTCATGGAACATGCGGGCAGTCGCTCTGCTGTACAAAAATGCGCGGAGTATTTTCTCCCGTATCAATAAAAATGGCAAAAGAACAGAATCTCAATCTCAACAGTCAGAAAATATCAGGATGCTGCGGAAGACTTCTCTGCTGTCTTGATTATGAATATGAAGTATACTGCGAACTCAATGACGGTCTGCCTCAACAGGGATCCGAGATACGTATGGGTGATACTAAATGCTTCGTAGATTCAGTGGACACTCTCAAACAGACAATCAGAGTGAAATACATGGATGCTTATCTTCATATACAGAAAAACGATATTACATCCGACGGCATAAATTTTTCGGTTTCAATGCCGATAATTGAACGCCTGATGAATCACAACAATGATGAAGAAGAAGAAGATTAATAACAACAGAAGGACATTATGGAAAACAAATTTTATATAACTACTCCGATTTATTACGTTAATGCAGAACCCCACATAGGTCACGCGTACAGCACCATCGTCGCAGATTTTCTGAAACGTCATTACAAACTCCGCGGTTATGACACATATTTTCTAACAGGTACGGATGAGCACGGTGACAAAATTCAGAAAGCAGCCGACGAAAAGAAAACAGATGTTAAATCATATACCGACGATATAAGCGCAAAATTTAAAGCGGCATGGAAACTTCTTGGCATCGAATACGACGACTTTATCCGCACCACCGAAGAACGCCACAAAAAGGTTGTTCAAAGTGTTCTGCAGAAAGTTTTCGACACCGGCGACATTTACTACGGAAGCTACGGCGGAAATTACTGCTACGGATGCGAAAGATTTCTCACCGACAAGGATATAGTGGACGGCAAATGCCCTGAACACGGAAAACCCGTTCAGTGGATTGAAGAACATAATTATTTCTTTAAGATGAAAAAATATCAGTCGTGGCTTGTGGATCATATCGAAAAGAATCCCGATTTTATCCGTCCCGAACGATACAGAAATGAAGTACTTGCTCTTATTAAAAATGAAGAACTTGAAGATCTCTGCATATCAAGACCCAAGTCGCGTCTTTCGTGGGGAATAGAGCTTCCATTTGACGACAAGTATGTTACATATGTCTGGTTCGATGCTCTCATAAATTATATAAGCGCGATTGAATATCCTGATGGAGAAAAATTCAAAAAATACTGGCCGGTAGTGAATCACATCATCGCCAAAGACATACTCAAGCCTCATGGAGTTTTCTGGCCAACGATGCTTAAAGCAGCCGGAATCGAACCGTATTATCACCTGAATGTTCACGGATACTGGAATATGGCAGAAGCCAAGATGAGCAAAACTCTCGGCAATGTTGTGAGACCGAATGATCTTCTCGAAAAATACGGCAATGACCAGTCACGTTATTTCTTTCTAAGAGAGATGACTTTCGGACAGGATGCGAAATTTACCGATGATGCTGTAATCGACAGAATAAATTATGATCTCGCGAATGACCTCGGAAACCTCATCAACCGTGCGTTCAATATGATTGAAAAGTATTTTGACGGGAAAATACCCGATCGTACAGCAAATGACGGAGGACTTGATGAAATCAAGAATCTCCTCGAAAAAGCAGAAAACGGCATGAGAGAAAATACCGACAAATTTCAGTTCAGTAATGCACTCGAATCGCTCTGGGAATTCGTACGCTTTCTTAATAAGTATATCGATCAGAATAAACCATGGACTCTCGCCAAAGAAAATAAAACCGACGAACTGGCATCTGTTCTCAGAAACTGCGCAGAAGCAATATTTTCAGTAACGGCTCTAATTTCTCCGGTTTGTTTCAATACGGCTCCCAAAATATTCAAATCACTCGGTGCCGAACTTCCTTCTTATGATAAAATTACTTCTATGAATAACCTCACAACAGGAATAAAAATCGAAAATCCGGGAATACTCTTTCCTAAAATTGAAAAACAACCGAAAGCAGAAGCCGTTGAAACTAAATCACCTGCCAATGCCAAGGACTCTGAAAAAATCGAAATCACAGATTTCGCAAAAGTTGAACTTAAAGTCGCTCAGGTTCTTTCTGCCGAAAAGGTCGAAGGCTCGGCAAAACTTCTGAAGCTTCAGATAGATACCGGCTCCGACAAACGTCAGATAATAGCAGGCATCGGCGAAAAAATGACTCCTGAAAACATAAAAGGAAAAAAGATTATCGTTGTTGCAAACTTAAAACCTGCAGAAATTTTCGGAAATAAAAGTGAGGGAATGCTTCTCGCCGCAAAAAAATCGAAGAAGGATCTTCCGAGTGTCATCATCGTAGATGACTCGATTGAAACGGGAAGCAGGCTTTCTTAAAAGCTGAATATTATGCTGATTGGAATAATCGCGGATACGCATAACAATGTTGAAATGATAATCAAAGCGGTTTCGTATCTTCGCTCCCGCAGGATTAACACACTGATCCACGCGGGAGATCTTTCCTCTCCGCAGATGCTGGACTTTTTCATGGGATTTGACCTGCATATCGTTCTTGGAAACGATGACTGTTCAAATGATGAAATGAATCAGAAACTCGCCTCTCTCGGAATGGAGCCGGCATGCTGCGCTAAAGAGTTTGAATTTGACGGCAAAAAATTCATTCTGTTTCATGGAGATAATGTTCCCATGTTCCGCGATGCAGTAAACTCCGAAAAATACGACTACATTATCAAGGGTCACCTTCACTGTGTTGAAAACTATGAAAGAAAAAACACCCGAATAATCAATCCCGGTTCGCTCCGCAAGGGCGAAGAAAACACAATAGCGATTCTCGACACATCAACCGGCGATGTAACTCATATTGACATGAACGCAGTAGACCCTTATAATTACTCATGATGCTGAAATCTCTATTTTTAATATTCGCGTCTCTTTTAGCAGGAAACGCTCTTTCTGACCTCTTGAAACTTCCGCTTCCCGGAAGCGTAATCGGGCTTGTCCTTCTTACCGCACTTCTCGAATTTAAAGTCATAAAACCTGATGACATCCGCGAAGGAGCAAATCTGCTTATAAATAATATGGCTCTTTTTTTTGTACCTGCCGGAGTCGGGCTCATGCTTTATTTCGATGTACTTAAAACAGAACTTCTTCCAATCGGTGCTTCATGCGTAATCAGCACATTTATCGTCATCATAACCGTATCATGGACATTTAAGAAAATGACGCGGAGCAGAAAATGAATCATATAATTGACAGTCAATTATTCTGGGTATCACTGACCATTGGACTCTTTCTTCTGGGTAAATTTTTAAGCGCAAAAACGAGATTTGTTCTTTTCAATCCTGTTCTTTTTTCAGTCACAATTTTGATAATTCTGCTGAAAATAGCGGGAATAGAATATTCTTCCTATAAAACAAATACTGATATCATCTCATTTTTTTTAGCACCGTCCGTGATCGCCCTTGCTCTTCCTCTTTATAAAGAGCTTGAAGAAATCAAAAAAAATCATATGGCAATTTTCATTTCTCTCACCGCAGGAAGCCTCGCCGGACTTATAAGTGTTTCCGGCATATCACTTTTACTCGCTGCCGATACGCTTACTGCAATTTCACTTCTGCCTAAATCAGTTACAAGCGCGATAGCAATAGAAATATCCGGCAAAATCGGCGGAGAACCATCACTCACCGCAGGCTTTGTTGTAATTACCGGCATCATCGGAGCCGGAGGAGGACTCTTCTTTCTTCGCCTCATAAACGAACACAGTCATAAAGGAGGCGGACTCGCAATAGGATGCGCCGCTCATGCACTCGGAACTGCCGCAATTGCAGAAAAAGGCGAAACATACGCCGCCTACGGCGGACTTGCTCTTTGCGTAACTGGAATAATAACTTCCCTTCTCGCTCCGGTTTTCGCTTATCTCATAAAATATTTATTCTGATGGAATTTTTTATTCATTCACCGGATTCGATTTAAACTAATTCTATTCATAAAAACTGAATACATTACATTAAGCTCTTAAACTTAAGAGCTTAATGTAATGTAAAACATCATGCTTCTTTCACAATTTTCGAAAGCCCGGCAATCATTCCCTTCTTCATATTTTTATTCATACCGTTTCTGAGTGCAGGAATACGCATCATCATAGCGGCAAATGGTATCACGGTTTTATTTATGAGCTTTTTTGTCGGAAAATCAAACATCTTATTCTTTTTATAAAACTTATAATCAGCAGAAAAAATAATCCGCATGAAGCCCCATATCTCGTCACGGAAAATTCTTCTGCCGCCGTTACCCAAAAAAGTATCCGGCGCAATAAACTTTTCTTCATAAAAGAAAGCGGCGCGTTCAGCAAGTAAATCAAGGTCTCTTGAAAAAGCCTTTGAATCATTTGATTCGGATGAAACAATTCCTGCGATATTCGCTTTAGATACTTCTGAATATGCTTCTATTAATTGCCTAAGATTAGCATTGGAACTGAGCTCACCAAGCACAACCCATGCCGTCTGCTTACCTGACAAACTCGGCATGTGATTTCTGTAAAAACTGCGGTCAAAGAACATCTTGAATTTTGAAGAAAGATACCTATCGCGCATCTCACCTACGAAAAAAACAATATCTGAGTCCATAATCATTTTCTGATGAAACGCCCGGTAATCATCTGAACCGTCATAAACGCACTCGCCTTTTAATCCGCATTTGAGACAACCTAGACATCCTCCTTTAATATTAACTTCCGCAAGATCTCCTGCAACAGCATTACTATACTTTGAAGCAATGTAAAGAGCAGTTTCTTTAACTGATTTATTTGCCGTAGAATCATAAATGATACGCACGCGGGCATTAGAAGCAATAACAGGACTTTGAACGGCAGAAAATTCATAAACTGATTTTTTGTTCTGCAAAGAATTAAATGCACGCGATACCGGATTTTTAAGCTCACAGTCATTGAAAATATTTTTTGCAAAAATCACGATACCGCTTCTTACATTGTCCTTCATCAAATCATTCATCTCGGGAGTAAACGAAGCGCAGTAACTCATTCCCATATCTTCACTGACTGCATGAATATAATTCTTAGCTATGTGATCCTGATAATGTATTGATGTCATGATCGCTGCAGCATACTTACCTTGAAACGCATCAAGAGAATTTCTTTCATAAACAAGTTCAATGAAGCGCTTAACTTGATATGGAACAAGCAAAACATAAACCGGAAACGACCATATAATAAAATCCGCTCTCCTGACAGAATCAATAACCGCATCAAAACGGGCGGGGTCTTTTTCAAGGCCATTAATCATCGAACCGATATTTTCAATAGCCCATTCATGTTCCTTGAATTTCTTCATTAAAAATTTAGAGTACTGCATTGTAACACTTTCTTCACCTTTCGGGCTTCCTTGCAAAACCACTATCTTCATTTATTGCCTCCTTTTTTTACTTTTTCCGATATAATTGCATCACCGATCATATTCATTGACGTCTTAATAAATTCATCCGCATTTACCTTATAATACTTTTCAAGTGAATCGCCGCATGACGCGACAAAATCCAAAACACCGTTTGAGGAACTCATCACATATAAAGCTGCCGTAACCGGATCTATATCTTTTCTTAAAGTTCCGTCTTTACGCCCCTCGACAAAACTGTCCGACATCAGCGAAAAAACCTCCGACCAGTATTTCTCAATTTTTATTCTGTATTCGCCGGGCTGTTCAACACCGCCGAACCGGCGCATCGAAAGAATTTTAAAACTAGCGTTATATTCACGGTAGAATTCTACATAAGCATCACCTATTGCGCTTATTTTATCCAGCCCAGTCTTATTGTTAACAAAAACCTCATTAAATATCCGAAACAGGATTTCTGATGCTCTCAAAATAACCGCGGCAAATAGTTCATCCTTGGTTGGAAAATAACTGTAGACCGATTTTTTTGTAAATTCTGCCAAGGCTGCTATTTCATCCATAGTCGCCGAATCATATCCTCTCCCAATGAATACTTTTTCAGCCGCGTCAAGAATAAGCTCCCTTCTTGATTCTTTTTCCTTTTCACGTCTCGACTTCATTTATTTCACCCTCACTATATTTTTTATCCTTTATGTTTATCTAGTATACTCTTAGTATACTTTTTGTCAAGTATTTTATCCAATCAGATGATTCTTCCGGCAATACATTTTTCTATGCAGTAACAACTACCTTTGCCGCCAGAACCCCCGAATTTTTAATTGACCGATTCAAGAAAATAGTTCATTATCAAGCATGTAATTTGTAATAAACAGACTTCGGTTTAATGCCCGCCAAAACGCAGACAATAAACCCCGATTATTCCGGAGCAACAAAGAGTGAAAAAAAGCAAGGACAGGCAAACAATTGGTTTTCTGACATTCGACATAGCCGGCACCTACAATAATACAATGTGGCGCCATCTATTTGATGCCGCCCGCAATAAAAATATTGAAATGATAACCTTCTGCGGAGGTGTTCTTCTCGACGAAAGCATTCTTCACCGGCAATGGAATAAGATCTACGATCTGGCATCATCTAAACGAATCGACGGACTGATAGTACTTTCTGCATCTCTGTCTCAAAGCTGCGGAAAAGATAAATTATCGCAATTCCTCAAGCGCTTTTCGCCGATCCCTGTTGTAAGTATAGGTGTAGAACTAAATGATGCAGTATCCATTCTTCTTGATAACAAAGAAGGAATGAGGCAGATTGTAAGCCACATGCTTGACGAACACGACGCGACAAAAGTACTTTTTCTTGCCGGTCCGAAAAACAATGATGAAGCTAACTTGCGTCTTTCGGTTTTAAAAGATGAAATGATGCGTCGCGGATTGCCCATTAATGATAAATTAATCCGTCATGTCTCTTATAGATATGATCTGGCGATTGAAGCGGTAGAAGAAGTTATTGCTTCAGGAATTGATTTCGATTCAATAATAGCAGTAAATGATGACAGTGCACTGGGAGCTTTCGATGTACTTAAAAAGCACGGAATAAAAGTTCCACACGAAATTTCACTTAGCGGTTTTGACAACACGGATCAATCACAATGCAATGCCGTGCCTCTGACTACGGTTCAGCAGCCGCACAGAGAGATGGCAGAAAGCGCACTTGAAGCGATGTGTTCCATTTTATCAGGAACAGCGGTTGATAAACGCAGTTTGATACCGGCAAAACTTATTGTAAGAAATTCATGCGGATGCGTATTAAAGAATTACATTTTACAAAATGATTACATACAAGACAAAAACTCAGAGCTTAATAAAAACATCATTTTCACCAAACCCGGCAATCCTGATGCAATAAAGGAGCATTTTGACGAATTCATTATAAATGGCGATTACTCAAACCTCCTTTGCACTTTTAATGAACAATTACTTTCTTCAACTGAAATGAATGACAGCGATGAAGTCTTCACCGGATGGCACAACTATCTGACAGCATGGAGCACCGATGTCCTTGGATCTAACGACTACAACAGTGCTCAGAAGCTTTCAGCCTCCTCTTTCTTTGAACGTGCACGCTTCATGATTATCGAAGCCGAAAAAAACCTGTTTGCAGCGAAGCGGCTTGAGACACAAAAAAAAGATTACCTTTTCATTCTGTTCAGTTCTTATTTTTCTCCGCTGATTGATATGAAAAATTATTTGAATCATATATCACGGGAATTGCCGAAATTCGGAGTAACTTCTTTTTTTATTTCTTTATTTTGCAACAAAGAACTTTCAAAATCAAAAATTGTACTCTATTATCTGCCTAACGGAAAAACATACTGGAATATTGAAGGAAAGGAATTCCCAAGCAATGAACTTCTACCCGACGAATGCATCATAGACGGTTCTTTAAACCTTGTAATAGAACCACTTTTAAATTATGAAGAAATCATCGGATATTTTGTCTTCCAGCTGGCTGAACCGGCCGAAATCATTGAAAATATACGCCAGCTTGTATCGAACTCGTTTTTGAGCATACTGCTGGCACAGGAAGTAATAAAAGACAAACAGCTCAAAACCCTGCTTCTGAATCTCGAAACCAAGCAGGAACTGCTCGAAGAAGCATATCATTCACTAAAAGAAAATCAGGAGAAAATGCTTGTCATAGACAAGATGGCATCTCTCGGAAAAATGACAGCAGGCATCGCTCACGAAATGAACACTCCTGTCGCATCGATCCGCACTTCTCTTTCGGAAATATCACGCCTGACCGAAGAATATACTAGTTCAATCGGAGATCCAGATGTAAGCGATGATGATCACCGCGAAATTGCCGCAGAAATAAAACACTCACTGAATCTGGCAGAAAAAGCCGCAGAGAAAGCAGCCGCTTTCGTTCACGGCATTAAATCGCAAACTCGTGATCTTGATCCCAAAGACCGCTTTCATTTCAATGCAGTAGAGGTAATACGCGAAGCTCTGCTATTGCTCAGCCATTCTTTAAAACAAAGTAAATGCGAAATTAAATTAATCTGCGAACGCGACTACATAGAAATAAACGGAGTTCCGGGAAGGCTCTCACAGGTAATCACGAACCTTGTCAATAATTCAATAGAAGCATGTCCTAATGACGGAAGCGGAAAAATTGAAGTAAGTATTACGGAAACAGAAAAAGAGGTTATTCTTTCTGTGACTGACAACGGCAGCGGAATAAGCAAAGAAAACATTACTAAAATATTCGACCCGATGTTCACGACAAAACCTTTCGGTGTGGGAACAGGACTAGGACTTACACTGGTTCACAATATAGTATATGCAGAATTTGGCGGAAGCATTGAAGTCAATAACGGTAACGGCGGCGGTACGCAGTTTATTATTCATATTAAGTCAGATCAGGAGGAGCACATTGGCTAGAAAATATAAACTCAGTTCAGAAAAAGGCGGCGAAATTCTTCTGGTAGATGACAATCTTGAATATCTTGAAGCAACACGCTTACTGCTTTCGCGCGAAGGGCATAATGTCACAACTGCTCCGGGCGGCGCTGAAGCACTGGCAATTCTTGAAAAATCATCTTTTGACTTGATTCTTCTCGATTATTTTATGCCCGGCATGACAGGTGAAGAATTTGTTGCAGAACTTCGCAAAAAAAACAAAATAATACAGGTAATACTGCAGACGGGATACGCATCAGAACATCCTCCGCGCGAACTGCTTCGAAGACTGGACATACAGGGATATTTCGATAAAAGCGAGGGACCAGACAGGCTTCTCTTATGGGTTGATGTAGGACTCAAATCCGCAAGTTCTATAAAACAAATCAGCAAAAGCCGCGAGAGTCTGAACTACATTTTAAACGTAACGCCGGATTTGCACCGCATTCAGCCTTTAGAAGAACTCCTTAACGGAATTCTAATTCAGATAATGGGTCTTCTCGGTGTCGGAAATTCATTTTTAGCTGTATTCGGCGATAACAACACGATGAATGTAGAGCAGCATGAAGATTCATTTCTTGCAATGATGGATGAAGAAGCAGGGCTTATAATTCAGGCAGCAACAGGACGCTTCAATCCAAAACATCATATCAAGGATTTCCTTGAGGGAAATGAAACTGAAATCATTGGAAAAGCCCTGAACGAAGGAATCGTTTATGTCAAAAACGGCCGCACAGCCATACCACTAAGAGTTGCCGATTATAATGTCGGAGTCGTCTACGTAGACCGCGAGATAAGCATAGAAGACGACGTCTCGCTTCTGAGTGTATTTGCGAATCAGGCAGCAGTTGCGATTCATAATTCACGACTGCATCAGATTGCTACAATTGACCCTCTTACAGGAGTTTTTGTAAGGGGATTTTTTATTCAATGTCTGCTTCGCGACCTTCGCGGAGCTTTCCGCAATAACTACCCGCTTATTCTGATGATGGTAGATATTGATAATTTGAAAAATATCAACGACGAACATGGTCACATTGCCGGAGACCAGGCGATTGCACTTATAGGCCGCTCTCTGCTTAAAGCAACCAGAAACACTGATGCAGTAGGCCGTTACGGCGGAGACGAATTTACTGTACTTTTACCGCAGACAAATCTTGACGCGGTAGAGATAGTTCTTAATCGTTTTTACAGACAGCTAGCCGACAATCCCCTAAACGTAAACGGAAAGAATATTACTATCGGCTGTTCAATCGGGGTTGGGCTTCTTGATTCACCGGATTTCGATATTAACGCAATGCCAAAACCCATACCTCAGAGCTATTTTCAGAATATGGCAGAGACTTTTATTGATTTCGCGGATCACATGCTTTACAAAGCCAAGACAAGCGGCAAAAACCGTTTTATGCTTTCTGAAAACAGTTTAAAATGGCTGAAAGATCAGCAAAACTGATGTTACTATTTTCTTTTAGAATATTATTTATATAATTTTTAGTAATATATATAATTCTTGCTTGCAAACACATAATATTACTGACTTAATAGGGAAAGGTAGTATATATGAAAAATGTGTTTGCAAACACTATCATTTTTGTCAGAAATATAGATAAATCTAAAAAGTTTTATTCGAATACTCTGGGCATGAAGATTATTGATGATTATGGAACAATTGTTTTTTTCGAAAACCGTCTAGTTCTTCATTCGGCTACAAGCATTCTACGAACAGTTTTTAACAAATTGAAAATTTCAAGCTTAATGAAACAAGGCAAAAAAAACATTCTGATCTACTTTGAAACAGATGACCTTAAGGCTTTCTATAATAAAACAGCAGACAAAGTTAAAATCATTCATGGAATAAAAAAGCAGGCATGGGGACAGGATGTTTTCAGATTTTATGATCCAGACGGACACATGATTGAATTCGGAGAACCTTTCAGAATCGAAGAATTGAAAAATGGAAACCAATAATAAATATAAACTTCAATTATTATTTTATTAGAGAGAGATACTGATTCAGGAGGACAGAAGATGATCTCATTCAACAGACTTAAAACAAAAGACGAACTCTCTGATGCCCTTTCCGTTCTCAACAGATCTTTCAAAACTGTTGCGGATGAACTAGGTTTCACAAAAGAAAACGCACCGACAAATGCCGCATTCATGACACTGGAAAGACTTATTGAAACCACAGGTGAAGGAGTTTCATTATTTGGTTTATTCGAGAATGGAGTACTTGCAGGGACTGTAGCTCTTGAAAAAGCAAAAGATAATCCGGAAATTTATTATCTCGAACGCTTGTCTGTTCTTCCGGAAAAAAGACATCTCGGTTACGGGAAAAAGCTCTTAGATTTTGCCAAAAAACAGGCAGCTCTTGATAATGCAAAAAAAATATCAATCGGCACAATCGACAGCAATAAAACCCTGAAAATGTGGTATATACAATACGGCTTCATTGAAACAATGATTAAAAGCTACGAACACCTTCCCTTCAATGTATGTTTTATGGAACTCAATATCTGAGTTTAGATAAAACGTTATTAATGCAAAAAACCGGCTCAATGAGCCGGTTTTTATTTATTCAGAAAAAATACTTTCGGTTTGCAACATACAGTTTATTCAAAATGGGATGTTCTATTGTTCGCCTTCACTCCCGATTATCTTAAAAGCTGGAGGACAGTCTGCGCTTTCTGATTAGCCTGAGCAAGCATCGAAGTACCGCTCTGAACAAGGATCTGGTCTTTAGTAAGATCGACCATTGTTTCAGCCATATCAGCATCACGAATACGGGATTCAGAAGCCTGAATGTTTTCATAAGCGTTCATGAGACCTTTAGAAGCAAATTCAAGTCTGTTGTAATATGCTCCAAGATCCGCTCTCTGTTTTGCAATCTTCTGAAGTGCTTCGTCGACAACACCGATTGTTCTGTTAGCTTTGTCAGCAGTCGAAAGATTTGCCAAGAATTCACCGGTTTTTTCTTTGAGGCTTAGACCCTCTGCAGTCATTGTACCAATGTAAACTCTTTCTCTCTGATGCATATTAGCTCCAATATGGAACCACATAGAAGCTTTAGGATTAGTTCTGGAATAATCACCAAGAAGAAGTTTAAATTTGTTAAACTCTGCCTGAGACGCAATTCTATCAACTTCATCGATCAAAGCCGAAACTTCGACCTGTATAAGCTGACGGTCTTCATTAGTATAAATACCGTTTGAAGACTGAACTGCAAGAACGCGTATTCTCTGAAGAATCTGAGAAGTCTGGTCAAGATATCCTTCTGTAGTCTGAACAAAACTCATGCCGTCTTCAGCATTTCTTTCAGCCTGACGAAGACCCTGAATCTGAGTTCTCATTTTTTCTGATACTGCAAGTCCGGAAGCATCATCCCCTGATTTGTTAATTCTCATACCTGAAGAAAGTTTCTCAGTAGATCTGTTAACGTCCCAGTGTTTGAACTTCAAAACACGGTTTGCATTAATCGCGCTCATGTTATGGTTAATAATCATATATACACTCCTTTGTATATTCTCGCCCGATCTCCTTACCGGGCGCTATATATGCCGTTAGAACCAAAAGTATTCCGGCGTAATGCCGGTCTGAATTTCAAAGAACATCCCAGTTTGCGTACAATATATTTGTAATGCCAAACCGGCAGGCGGAAAATCCGCCTTCAGCCGATTTCGCAATACCACCAAAGTTATCCGCTTCCATCATCCGGAAGCATTTATCAGTTACAGATAACTATTCGGTGTCAGAGCACTTAATCTGGAAGGCGTTCATATGCGTTTTTAGTCTATTTTAAGGGAATATTTGAGTTTTTGGATCATTTTCGGCACGAATGGGGTATTTATGCTTTTTTTCGCTGTTCTCCCCCTTCATATAAATAATCGGAATAACTCATTTTTTCCATTAATTTTTTTTAAAAAAAATGGCACAATTTATGCTTTGACAGCAGAATCGCAATAAATTAAACATTTTTATAATGATTCACTACTTAATATTTTTCAAAATACAGCCGAAACCGAGTCAGATTAAGAATAATTATTTGAATTTAATAAATACTAGTGTAGAATAATAAAATGAAGAAAGTTGACATCTCATATATTTCACCCGGTTCCAGTTTTGTTAATCCGCTTTTTTCCGAAGATGGAAAAAAGGTGCTTGAAGCAAGGGTTGCCATCACAAAAGAGATGATTAACAGCTTTCAGGCAAAATTCGGGAAATATCTTTATTATGATTCTTCAAACGAAAAGGTAAAGATTCCGCATTACCGCGTAAACATCGTATACAACAACGCAAAAACAATTCTTGATGAAGTTGAAAAAACAAACAAACTCAGCAAATCAGGCTACCGCGCAGCAGAACAGGTCGTTGACGAAGTTCTTTCAGAACTTAATTCAATTGAAATTGAAGAAATCGATTTATTAAAAGAACTCAGCTCCTTCGATGATTACATATATAACCATTCAGTAAATGTCGGGTTCATGACGGCCGTGCTCGCAAAGCGCATGAAAAAGTTCAACGATGATGAACTGCGCTCGATAACACTTTCGGCATATCTTCACGACATAGGGCACAAACAAATAGACAAACAACTTCTAAACAAAGAAGGTGCGTTCAATGTTTCTGAATTTCAAAAAGTAAAACGCCATCCCCAGCTCGGCTACGAAATGATAAAGAACGTAAACAATACGGATCCGATCATTCAGCAGGGAGTTTTATTTCATCATGAAAAATACAACAATAACGGCTATTACCAGCTTCCTTATGAAAATCTTCCTGTATTTCCTAAACTGATTTCGATATGCGATATTTATGACGCGCTAACCACTGTCAGACCGTTCCGGAAAGAATCTTTCACGTCAATTCAGGCCGTTCACGCTATCATAAACAGCATTGATACGATATTCGATTACTCAATCGTTTCCGAGTTTATCAATATAATGCCTTCTCTGCTCAACTGCACAGAAGATATTTTCAGAAAAAACGATATCTGCGCACTTAGTTCGGAAGAGCTTGCGCTGATTGACTCATACAATCCCGACAAGGTTCTGCATCCCGAAGTACGGGTCTTCTGCAAATTTAAAAAAGTTCAGGGGAAGATTGCGGCAAGTTATTATTCAGAGGCAAAACCAGTAAAGCTTTCTGATGACGGAATACATATCATCAAAGTTATAAATAACGCAAACCAGCTTGACACAATACGTCTTGCATTAAAAGAAAAGAAGCTTATTTGATATTGTATATAATTCTGAAAACAAACTATTCATCCGAACATTGAAAAAATGTCATTTCTGACATTTTTTATCTCTTCAAAAGCAACATTCTCATTTTCAACAGCCAGTGAAAGCGCTTTTTCGGTTGAGGCAGTATCTGCGAATAGTAACATTTTACGCTGAGACGAAATTATAATTTCTACTTCGGGGCATTGCAGTTTGATGATGGATTTTATCCGGCTTAGTAAGAATAAAGATTCAGGAAGCTTCTCGGAAGAAGAAAGCGAAATAAGAAACACCCTGTCAAAATATTCAGAAAGCTGTATCATCATCTTTCCAAGACTCATAAAATCCGGGTTATTATCCATGGTTTTAAGTTTCTTCATTAGTACATCAATCGAAGCGAGTTTATTAAAATCACCGCCGGGTGAAACAACAAAAGGCGGAAAGCATTCGTTATCAAATATATCAGTAAAAGCCGAAAATGGGAATATTCTTAAGAGTGAACCCGAAAATGGGTATTCAAAAGGCATCTTTTTACGCAGTTTGCGGAAAAAATCTTTAGTCGGTATAATCGATTTTGTAGAATTTGAAGAATAAAGGGATTTGTCACAGTTATAACAATATACTTCAGCCGGCTGAACGGATTCTGATGAAAAAAAACAAAACTCTCTGCTTTCAATGAAATCAGAATTTAGATAGGGTCTGTTCAAAGCTCTGTAAAAAAGATTTGATGCAGAATATAACGGATCAGACTCATTTACTGTATCATCGGAATGAACTTCCCTTGTTACTTTTGAAATAAGACCCTTCAGTTCTGAACTGAAAGCCTTCTGTCTAATGCGGCTTAAGTCTTCATCCGTAAAAGAATTTTCTTCACTCATTCATTTCCGCCGTAATACAAAAATCGCGCGCGAACAAACGCGCGCACAAAACAGATAACAGTTTTTCACAATCAGTCAATCAATTATTTTTGAACTGATAACCAGGTAATTATAATGAACAAAAGATTATTGATTCACATAGTGAGCCTTCTTAATTTTAACCCGGTAAAAGGAGATAAAACTCAATAATTACTCCCAAAAACCATAGTTTAATTTTAGATCAACGAAACAGATAACCGCTCGAAAAGTTTCAGAACATTACGCTGTAACAATTTGGTATTAGACATGGGCTTATAATCTAATAATATTTTATCATTATTTTTAATTAAAACTGAATAATCAATATTATATTTTTGTTTCAAAAACAGCCATGTAAAACTTTCTGCAAAATCTTCTGCCCAATTTTTTGATCCATATAGTGAAGCAAATGGCGCTTTCGACAATCCGGAATATATTTCATAAGCCTGGCTGATAGGTATTTTACTGCCGAGTCCATAACTGGAAAAATTGTTTCTTCCTTTAAATTCATAAGCCGGAACAGTTTTACCGTAATCCAGCCAAACACCATTCACAAAATCATTACTTTCGATATTGCTTTTATCACTTTTCAATGACGGCTCAACATAAGGTGTAATTCCATATATATAGTCATATACATGACAGGATTCATGAAATAGAACATGAATTAATCCATAATAATGCATTGAAGATCGGCTTTCTATTTGGATACTTCCATCATCACTATAAAATGTCGAATTGTCCCTAAAAGTTATCCATTCGGCAAGATTTCGCCTAAGAATTTCCGGATTCAAATAAAGAATACAGCATGGCTGGAGTCTTTCATCATAGACAATATCAGTCATACCGCCTCCCATGAAATTTTCTATGAAGTATATTGCAATCACATGTTTTTGCACTGACCTTTTCAATTTATCCGGCAGCATTTCATAATAAGAGGAAAACAGGGCTTTCTCTTTATCATCAGGACTGTATGAACTATATGAATAATTATAATCTATTTTTTTTAGATAATTCAGAACTCTATCAGGAGTTTTCTGTATTTTTCGTAAAATCTCGGAATGATTTGTATCAGAATAGAAATAACTCCTTTTTTCAACAGGCAGTTTATTGTTCTTATATCCTAAATTGGGGTTATGCGAACACGAAGTTAATAGAATTAATACAAAAATAATTAATCGAAACAACATTCTCATAAGTAATACCTCTAAATATAATTGTTTTTCAAAAATAATATTTCAGAAAATATCAGAAGTCTCTTAATAAGTAAATTTACCAGAACAAACACTTAAGCGGTAATTTAATTTTTGCCGAAAAAGAATTTTTTGACGAATCCTGCAACAGCAATCAACCCCACTATTACAAATTTCTTGGCGGCAAGAATGCCGACCCAGAGACCTTTCAAAAGTCCGGTTTTCGCTGCTGCAGCGGCTCCTCCGGCGATCAACGCGGCGATTCCGAACTCTGCAACCCTGTCCTTGCCGGGAACATATTCCGCATAGCGGTTACCATCTGTAAAATTCACCGACGCAAGAAGAGGAGCCGATTTTGATTCTATGTCTTTAAGCTGTTTCATTCCCGAAACGGCGTTTAGTACAAGGACACCTTTACGGCCGAGAATTCTGAAGTTATAATTGAGTGTACTCTCATTATTGCCTTCGAACTTGAGTTCTTTCGCCCAGTAGAGTTTATGAGTTGCTTTGTCATAATGCGGAGGAGTCGCCCAACCGACAAGCTCAAGCGAACCGTATCCGGCTTTCTTTCTCTCAGAATTCGCATCTTTAATCTCCTCCTGCATCGAGGCAAGAAGTTCTTTGTAATCGATTTTATCTGCATCGTCGTCCTTGACAAATCCCGAATCTTCATAGGTAATTACGATTCCCCAACTGTCATCCGATACCGGATCCATCTTTGAAGGGAAAATCATTCCGAGAACACCGTCAGCGGAACCCTTGGGATTTGCCCAGAGATCTTCAATGACCGTCTTGCTCTGCTTTGAATCAAGATATCTGAAATCACCGGGAAGATTCATAACAGCAATATTATCTCCGATTTCGATTTTACCGGTTTTCCATTTAAAAGACGGAGCCTGATCTGCCGCGAATGCCGCAACCGGGCTTATGAAAAACGCGATTAACAAGAATATGTAACTAGATTTTATTTTCATTTATGTTCTCCTTTTGTTTGCTTATATAAAACTCTGAATGCGTTCAATAAATCGACCGACAACATCGTGATCAAACGCAACAGTTATAATAAATCCTGTTAGAGATCCCCAGAAGTGCGCAGAATGATTGATATTATCCGACCGACGTCTCGCCGAGTAGATACAATACCCCAGATATAGAAAAGCATATATGAAAGCAGGTATTCCTACGGGAATGAACATAAAGTAAATGCGCGACAAAGGCTCGTAGAGAATGAATCCGAACACGACACCGCTCACTGCGCCTGAAGCGCCGAGTGATGCATATCTAGGATTGTCTTTGTTTTTGAGATATGATGGTATACTCGAAATGATCAAACTCGCAAAGTAAAGAACTGTAAATTTTACAGGTCCCATGATATCTTCTAGTGGAAAGGCGAAAAAATAGAACGTAAACATATTGAAGAAAAGATGCTGATAATCCGCATGAATGAATCCGCTCGTGAGAAATGTCCTGTATGATCCGCTGCGGCTGATATTGTACGGAGTGAGCAGCCATTGTTTCATGAGATGGGCGTGTTTAAACGCGAGAACGCTCATCACTATAGTGACCGCGAGAATAGATAAAGGAACGGGATTGGGAATCATATCAAGCATCTGTGTTTCTCCTGAAATATTAATTTTCAGGTCAATTGAAACCAGCGCTTTCGTTATTTCAAGTAAATATCCAAAACGATCATCTTCAATGATGCAATCGCACGAAAAAATAATTGTTGACATAATTATTTCAATAACAAATTTGTTTCATAATTAAAAATATTTAGCAAAAGAGGTTTAAATGTTAATGAAAAAATTATTATCACTACTAATTGTTTTTCTTTCAATTTCTATTGCATCATGCAATAGCGATGACGACGAGTGGTTCACCGATATAAAAATTGATACTGAATATAATTTTCAAATCGATTCATTTGCTTGGAATGTATATCGCGTAGATTTCCCTACTGCGGGTACATATACTATACGTCTGACAAATCTGGGGAGTGATTGCGGCGCAACTTATTGCACAAATGATGAAAATGCGGAATCAGCTGATGATCTTGTGGATAATATCGATACAGTGATCGACGACCACACTGGAAACAGTTCAGATGAAATTGGCACAATAACTGTAACTCAAGCAGGTTACGGGTTCATCGTCGTAGATGAATTTGATCATGTTGACAGTCATTTTGACTTAAAAATCGAATCAGGAAACACTATGACTCTATCGATGCAAGAAGTCGTAAATGCTGATATAACTTCTAATAAAAAAGCAAATATACACAATAAATGGTTGGGTAAGTAAAACCAATACTAATAAGAAATCAAACCTAAATATTGGTAACTCTCCAACACTGTAAGTTTAGTCTTTAATAATCAACATCTTCATTTAGCAGGTTCGATATGGAAATCGAACCTGCTAAAGAATTAAAATTCTTTCTACATATACTCAATATAATCCTTTTGCTTTTTTAAAATTTCCTTACATATATATTTCCCACTTTTCAACATTTATATCATTGAAACATTTAAATATCTGGTAATATCTATTTGAAAATTGATTAATCGCACAATGTCGTTAATATTATATATTACATATTGCTTATATATTTATACATTTTTTAAAATATTTTTGTAAATGGCGCAGGGCAATTAGAATTTGAAGTAATTAAAGTTCCGGAATCTCACTTTGACGACATGGTGGAGATTTCGGAAAATAACACCAGCGTTTCCGTTATTTCAAGTAAATATCGGAATCAGCTATCACCGGAGCAGATATAATAGAATCACCGCTTCAATCGAGAAGTGCAATTAATTAAATAAAAAATGGTTTAGAAAAAGAGGACATTCTCCAAAGGTTGAATTGCGAAATAAAGCCAAAGGAGAAGCCTCTTTATGAA